>Ga0315291_10001075_pt1 | contig 36613 bp, 55 predicted proteins | sample YL17G12_20_MG_FD_203070 | JGI IMG/M metagenome (GOLD analysis project Ga0315291, IMG submission 203070) | Sediment microbial communities from Yellowstone Lake, YNP, Wyoming, USA - YL17G12_20 | ecosystem: Environmental > Aquatic > Freshwater > Lake > Sediment | place: USA: Wyoming | collected...
CTGGCGGCGTCGGGTTCTCGGTAGGCGTCGTGTACCCGAGGATCACCGCTGTCGAGGCGGGGATGGTCGCGCTGCAGCATGCCCAACAGGTTCAGGCGCTTACGTTGGAGCGCGTGACGACAGTGCTGGAACGATTCGACGGGAGCAGGCGATGAGGTTCGTCGGCGCGTTGCTGATCATTCTTGCGGGATGCGCAGGCACCGACAAGCTCATTGAGGACGCTCGCGCCGCAGGCGACCGCGTCGGGCTTGCGCTACAGGCTGACCGGGCTCTGATCATCGCGCTTTGCAAAGAGCCTCCGGCGCTTCCCAGACCGACCTGCGACCAGATGCAGGCCAACTTCAACACGCTGCAGTCGGCCTACGTCGAACTGCTCAAGGCGATCCCATGAGCCTGCTCACCGATCTCGTGGAGCTTGGGATCAAGGTGGCCGACAAGCTCCTGCAGCAAGTTCCGAAGAAGCGAAAGCGACCGGCTCCGGTGGTCGCTCCAATCACCGACAAGGATCTGGGCAAGTGAACACAGAAGAAGCTGCGGTTGAGTGGTGCGCGCTTTCCAAGCTGGTGACCTGGGACAAGAATCCGCGCCGCTGGCGAGCTTCAAGCCTCCGCGTCAAGCGCTCAATCGAGCAGTTCGGGTTCGGCGCTCCGCTGGTGGCGCGGCGCTCGGACATGCGTATCCTGGCTGGCCACGCTGCGTATGGCGCGGCGAAGATGCTGGGGATGCGGCAGGTTCCGGTGCGTTTCCTGGAACTGTCTGACACCGAAGCCGATGCGCTCACGCTTGCTGACAATCGGCTCGGTTCCCTGGTAGCCTGGGACGAGGACGTGCTCCGGGGATTACTTCAGAGCCTCGATGCTGGCACTCGTGAGGTGACAGGATGGCTGGAAAACGACTTGGACAAGCTGCTGGGGGAAACGTCCCGGCGGGAAGAACTGGCGCTCGCAAGGGGAAAGACCCCAGCGGAGTCGGGGTACGCGGCGAGCGACACGGCGAGCATCGTGCTGATCTGGCCAGCGGCTCAGGTGACCGACGTGCAGGCGCGAATGGCCAAGGGCATGAAGCGGCTCAAGCTCCAGACGCGGGAGCAGTACATCGAGAAACTGCTGACGATGTTCCTGTAGCTGGCTCATGGGCAGACCGGGTGTCCCTGGTCCCATGGGCAGACAACCCACGGGTGATCACCGACGAGGCAGTCGCGGCTGTGGCAGCCAGCATCGAGCGGTTCGGGTTCGGGCGTCCGGTGGTCGCTCGCGCAGAGGACCGCATGGTGATCGCTGGCCATGTGAGGCTCCGGGCGGCTGCCTTGCTCGGGATACGTCGCATCCCTGTTCGGTTCATTCATGTGACCCGGGAACAGGCTGTGGCGCTGGCCATTGCCGACAACCGGCTGCAGGAGTTGACCCCTTGGGAGGACGAGGACCTGGCGGGTATCTTGCGCGGGCTCGCGACGCTCGGCGTGAGCGATGGACTTGGCTGGTCGCGGTCGGAGGTCCAGGCGTTGCTGGACGCCGACGACGGCCTGACCGCTGGCGACGATGTCGGCGGAAGCGGGCTGCGCCAGATCGTGCTCAAGTGGCCAAAGGCTGAGTTCTCCAGCGTCGTAGAAGCGCTGGACCGGGCGGCGGTTCGCTACGGCTGCACCGACCGCTCAGCGCTGGTGCTCAAGCTGATCGAGTTGCACGAGGCGATGGAGTAGTTGTGCGCGTTGACCTGAAACTGGTCCACGGCAACGACGGCAGCGACGGCAGCGACTTCGTAGCGTGCGCGGTTCAGCAGAGCGACTACGACACGGTGCTGCGTCCTGGCGCTGAGCCGCTGGCGCTCTATCACGGCGGCCACCTGGTCGCCCTAGTCATGTCCTGGCCAAGCGGCGGTCACATGCTCGCGGCGGCTCGCTCGCTCCGCTACACGCACACGTCGCGCTCCGGCGGGATGCTCAGCGACTCGCGCACGTTTGGTTTCTCACCTCGCCTGGTGGTGCGTCGGGAGCAGTGCTCCGAATGCGCAACCTCATCCGAGTATCCGCTGGCGACCGAGGCGTTCTACGCTGGCGCGGCGATAGCTCACGCGGAGTTCCTGCGGAACGTGCCTGAGCGGGCGCTCCTGCAGGCGACGCGCATCGCGCAGGAGGTCGGCGCGTGCTGGCGGATTCGCAACTCGATGTTCACCGGCTGCATTGTCAACCGTAGCTCCGCGCTCATGTACCACCGCGACGGCGGCAACTTTTCCGACACCTGGAATGCGCAGTTCACCCTGGCCGAGACCGGCGTGATCGGCGGGCTTTTCGTGCTGCCAGAGTTTCGCGTGGCGCTCGATCTGCGCGACACGCTCATGTTTCTCGACGCCAGCAAGTGGGTCCACGGCGTCACCAGGATCTCGGGTCGCGGCAACCGCTACTCGGTGGTCTACTTCGCAACGGCTGGGATGGCTCGGTGCGAGCGCACGGTCGATCTTGAGATGGCAAGGGCTCGGCAGAAGCGAGCGGGCAGGGAAAGCGCCAAGGCGCATGGGGGCGATGATGAGTGAGTCGGTGGCACTCTGGCTGGTGGGCGCTCCTGGCGTGGGCAAGACGGCGGTCGCTCGCTCAATCCTGGGGATGTATGGTGCCTACACGCTCCACCCGTCGCCCAAGTGGACGATCGGTGACGGCGTGGTCGCTGCAGGGCACTACACCGGCTCGGCGTTCGACGGCGCTGACACGGTGCCCTACTCCGGCGCGAAGGCGGCGCTCGACTACTGGCGCGCTCACCTGCTCCAAAGCGCTCGGCTGACGATCTTCGACGGCGATCGGTTCAGCGATGCGGGGTGTTTTGAGCGGGTGCTTGCAACGGACGTGTCGGTGCGCATCGTGCTCCTGACCGCGAGCGAGGACGTGCTCGGCGCTCGGCGCTCGATGCGCGGCTCCACCCAGAGCGTCACCTGGATGAAGGGCCGCGCCACGAAGGCGGCTCGCTTCGCTCGGCTCGACCCTGGCGCGCTGCGCATGGAGTCGGCTGGTACGCCTGACGACCTGGCAACCGCGATCCTCGCGGCGCTTTGCTGATGGAGCCGCTGTCAATCTTCACCGAGTCCACGCTCGACCGCTCGGTGAGCCGTTGGGAGGACCGGCTGCACGATCTGACTCCGGTGGAGCGGATCGGCGGGCTGCAGTTCAAGCGCGACGAGTGCTTTGCTCCGCTCGGCTATGGCGGGATCAATGGCGGCAAGGTGCGGCAGCTAGTCTACCTGGTTTCCGACTACCTGAGAACCGCGCCTGAGCCCGGGCTGATCCTGGCTGCCAGCGTCCTGTCTCCACAGCTGGGCCGCGTCGCGGCGATCGGCGCGCACTTCGGGATCCCGGTTACGGTGGTGCTCGGAACGTCGCCTGCGAAGGCGCGGCGCAAGCACGTCAACGTCGAAATCGCCCACGGGCTCGGTGTGCGCTTTGTGCAGGCCGGTGTTGCCTACAACCCGGCGCTGCAGGCCAAGGCCAGGGAAGTCCTGCGAGAGCAGCCTGGCAGCTACATGCTGGAGTACGGCTTGAGCGTCGAAGGCTCCGACGAGCGTGTCGAGGCGTTCTATCGGTTCGCGGGCGAGCAGGCCGCAAACCTGCCAGACGTGGAGACACTGATCCTCCCGGGCGGCTCCTACAACACCACGGTCGCGGTGCTTTACGCCATTGCCAGGAATCCTCCTGCGAGACTGCGCAACGTCGTGGTGTTCGGGATTGCCCCACCACGCCTGCCTTGGTTAGAGGACCGGCTGGAGCGCATCGGAGCGATCTCGGGCGTGTCGATCTCGCGGATGTTCAGGCGGGACTATCGCCACCACCGTGATGTTGAGGCGGCGTACAGCCGTCCCGGCGACGGGCCGATCAATCTCCTGCACTTCGACCTGCACTCCACCGGGTTCGCCAAGTGGGGCGACATGCTCCCGGCTGAGTATGCCGACGGTCGCCACACCCTGCACCTCCATCCCGGGTACGAGGGAAAGATCGCTCACTACCTCCGGCTCCACGCGGAGACGTTTGAGCCGTTCCTGCGAGATGCGTGCTTCTGGATTGTCGGGATTGAGCCAAGGTTCGACGTGATGAAAGGGTTCCTGAGATGATGCGGATCGGACGCCAATGCGCGCTCAACGACGAGGCTGAAATGGCGACGCTGATGCCGGGGCAAGACTTCCGGCTGGCTCGCTACCGGCGCGAAGTGTTCCTACGGTTCTACGAGTTCCACTTGCGCTACGGCACGCACCCGGGCTGCGTCTACTTGCTCATGCCATCGCTCGCGGAGTCGGAGGGCTGGAGCCTGGAGGAACGCTTGTGGTTCGCTTTCATCAACGGCAACACCCAGAATCCGGTCACCTCCTGGCTCATCTTCAGGGCGTTCCCATCGGTGCGCGGGCTCGACCTGGCGGCGTTCACATCCTGGTTTGCATCGCACTATGACGATCTCGCGTTCGACACCGACCGGCGCTACCACAAGAAAGAATTCGTGCAGGCCGTCGCCTGCTACCTGGGGCTCACCGAGGGCGGCGAGCAGGCGGCGTATTTCCAGCGCTTCGAAGTCGGATCACCGGAGCAAAACTTTGATGCGCTCTGGCCGGTGCTCATGCGGGAGTTCCACTCATTCGGGAGGCTGTCGGCATACTCCTACGCGGAGTACCTGGCGATCAGCGGCGTTCCGGTGCAGTGCTCCCAGCTGTTCCTGGAGGATCAGTCGGGCTCGCGATCTCACCGCAACGGGCTCTGCAAGGTGCTCGGGCGCGATGACTTGGACTGGCACGCCAGCAACCCGGGATTCAACGGAGACTACTCGCTGGTCCTACCCTGGCTGGTCGAGGAGAGCGCGGCGTTGCTGGACGAGGCTCGGGCTCGGACGCTCCACCCGCACGCCGGATACTTCACCCTGGAGTCGGCGCTTTGCACGTTCAAGTCCTGGCACCGACCCAACCGGCGTTACGCGAACTGCTACGCGGACATGCTGCATGACCGCATCGTGGCTGGCGAGCGGGCGCATGGTCCGCTCCCGGTGTTCTGGGCTGCGCGCAAAGCGCTCCCGGCTCCGCTGCGGCTGGAGTCGAATCCTGGTGACCCGGGCTGCGTTCCGGCGAAGCAGAACGTCTACCGCGAGACCGGCCAGATCGTGATGATGGAACACGACTGGCCGTGTTTCGCCAGCGACTTTGGCGCTCGGGTGCGGCGACTCCAGGGCTCCGCTTGACGCCCTGGCAGCGCTCGGTGCAAGATGCTCGGGCGGCTCTTGTTCCCGGTAAGGCTGGAGCTACGAAAACCCGTCCGACTTCGGTCGCGGCGGGTTTTTTCTTGCTGGCGCGTGGCGGTGTATGCGAGGGTCGGCGCGATGCCTTACCGGGCACATCGGAAAGTCACCGAGCCGGGACCGCTTGCGCGGTGCTGGAGCAATACGGTCGTTTCACTCGCTCTCGCAGGAGTACAGGCTCCGCGATTCTGCCAGCCCGACCCGGGCTGCAGCCACCCCGCTGTCGTAGGGAGCGTGCCTGGAACGTGTTCAGGAATTGGCCAGAGGGTGGCGCGGCGTCGGCTCTGAACGCTCCGGCGCGCGTCACTTAGCATCCGGTTTCGCCTGCTTTCCAGCGCCTACCCCGAGGAACCAACTCAGGGGGAAAGGGCGGGGGCGCGGACGCTTGGAAAGTCTTTTACCGGGCAGTCGCTTTTCGGTGACGCTTTCCCTTGCGCTCGGAAAACAGACCACCTAGTGTCTCACTTGTCGGCGCGGTGCCGACGGTAAGGAGTTCGGAAATGGCAAGTTTCAGCAATCAGAATCAGGTCGCCAAGTCGTTGCTGGTGGTTCACGACGAGTCGTTTTTCACCTGGGATGCGGGCGAAGTGAACGGCGTTGTCGAGCACTCGGACTTCGGTGGCAAGCCGATGTCGGGCTACGTTTCCACCGGAGCCGGGAAGCTGGCCGTCCCGGGAATGGGCGTGCGCGACGCCAAGGGCAAGGTCGAAATGTTCTACTACGAGGGCTCGTTGACCGCTGGCTGGGCTTTCTCATCGGGAAACGGTCGCACCATCATGGTGCTCAACGACTGAGCGCAAACCGCCACTTGCTCACCCCGCCCTGGAAACTCGGCGGGGTTAGGGCGTTGAGGGCACAATCGCTCTCAGGAGAAGAAGCCAATGGGAACCACGGTAGAGAATCTGGAATCGGTGTTCGCGGCTCAGGGTCGCAAGGTGGTCGGTGCGTTCTGCTACTGGTCGCTCAGCAACGTGTGCGTGGCTCGCGACGAGTGGCGCGAAACGATGGACAAGCTCGGGCTCGGGCGCGCTGTCGGGCGCTCACCGCGACCCGAGGCTGTGCTGAGCGACGCGGTTGGCCTGGCCAAGACCGGGGTCAAGGGCGTGCTCATGCGTCGCCTGGACCGCTATTCGTGGGCCGTGGTCGAGGAAGTCCGCACCGCTGACGACGTGCTCACTCACACGCATGTGCTGACGCTTTCGGTGCCTGCGTCGGGCGGGAACATGCAGACCCTCGCGGTGGTTCCGGTGGTCGGGCAAGCGGCAGAGGACGTGGCGAAGAAGGTCGCTGCAGGTTTCGACAAGATCGTCGCGAACGTCCTGACCGCTGACCTGTCCACGATGCTGACCACAGCGATGCACGGCTCCACCGTTCGCCCGATGCTCGGCGCAATCTCGCTCCGCGACCGCACAGGCGGGCTCTACCTGCTACCCTCCGGCTCGGTGGCGCAGGCGAAGGCTCTGGCGGCTGCGGTCAACGTGCTCCCGGGCGGGTCGCGCGTCGAAGTCCTGACGCTCTACGCTGACCAAGAAAACCTTGCAGCAGCCGCTGCGAGCGCCAAGGCATCGTTCACTACGCAGCTGAACGAACTGCGCGAAGAACTGGCGACGTTTGTCGAGGACATCAAGGCATCCGGCAAGGAGGTCAACGACCGCAACACCGACGTTCGGCTGGGTCGGCTCAACAGCCTGGATGCTCGGGTCGATATGTGGTCGGACGTGCTCGGTGACGTTCGCTCGGAACTGGCTGCGAGCATCGCAGCTGCCAAGGCCGAAGTGGTCGCGGCGATGGCGCTGTAGTCACACGCTGGTCGCTCACCCTCCGGGGTGAGCTATCGGCCAGAGCTTCCCGGGCGCAGGCTCGGGTGGTTCTGGCCGGTTCGCACCGGGGAAAGCTGGATACGAAAATGGACCTGGACACGATGATCGCTCGGCTTGAGGAAATGCGCGGGTGCTTCGGTGGCGACTGCGAGGTGCGGCTCATGACGCAGCCGAATTGGCCGTTTGAGAACACGGTGCGCGGCATCGTATCGTCGGAGGACTTGAGGGACGGCGAGGGCGACGAGGGCGTGGACCCGGAGGGAACGTCGGAGCCGGTGGTTGTGTATGTGGTCGAAGGCAGCCAGGCTAGCTACGGCGACAAGCGTGCCTGGGATGCGTGCTGATGGCTGCGCGGCGCGTCGCAACCAAGGCCGTCACGCGCAAGCGTCGCGAGCCCGAAGCGGTCCTGGTGTACCGGACGGTACGGGTGCCGGTGATGGTGATCGACCAGTTTCGCGCTCGGGTCTGGCTCGCGCTGGCACGCCAACGGCAATCGGTCGCTGGCCTGGCGCGCAAGCTGGGGGTCGCGGCGCGACTGGTCAATCGGTGGCTTCAGGACGAACGGCTCACCGAGGCGGCTCTGGCGCGGCTGGAAGCGGCTCTCGGCGTGGAGCGCTCGTACTGGTCCACCCCGCTGTCAGCGGACTACCTGGCACCGCACAAGTCCCGGGCGTGGACCGCTGGCCGGGTTCGCTCCCGGGTGTCAGCCCGGGCTCCTGGCTCCGGCTGAAGTATTTTACCGGGCACTCGCTTTTCGGCAGTGCTTTCCCTTGCGTTCGGGAAACAGCCGCACTAGTTTCAGCTTTGTCGACGTTGTGTCGGCGGTAAGGAGTTTCGCAATGGAATGTCAATCTGAGGTTCGCGGGAAGTTTTTGGCGCTGAAGTCGGCGCTCAACGGTCAGTTCATTGAGCGCTCGGGCGTCATCACCGGGCTCATGACGGCTCTGGTCGCTCGGCAGCACGTCCTGCTCCTGGGGCCGCCAGGCACCGGCAAGTCGGCTCTGGCGAACGCTATGTGCGGCGCGCTCAGCGGCGCGGAGTTCTTTCAGTGGCTCCTGACCCGCTACTCCACGCCCGAGGAAATCTACGGACCCGTCGCTCTCTCGGCGCTCAAGATGGACAAGTTCAAGCGTGTCACCACGCACAAGCTGCCGGAGGCGCACGTTGCTTTCCTGGACGAAATCTTCAAGGCGAATTCCGCCATCCTCAACTCGCTCCTGACCGTGGTCAACGAACGCAAGTTCCACAACAACGGTGGCGCGGTCAACATCCCGCTGGAGATGGTGGTCGGCGCGTCTAACGAGCTTCCCGAGTCGGATGAATTGGGCGCACTGTTCGACCGTTTCCTCCTGCGGTTCTGGGTCGAGCCGCTGCAGTCGGATGCCAGCTTCGTTGACCTGCTTATGGCCACCGAGCCGAGCATCGGCGGTGTCTCGCTCACGATGGACGAGTTGCACCAGGCGCAAAACGAAGCGGCAGCGCTCCCGGTCAATCGGGCGGTCGCGGAAGCGCTTGCCAACATGCGTCGCGAAATCGGCGCGGCTGGGCTCCCCCAAGCCTCAGACCGTCGCTGGCGCGCAGCTGTGTCGCTGCTTCGCTCGGCTGCCTGGCTCGCGGGCGACGCGCAGGTCGGCTCAGACCACTTCGAATGCCTGGCTGATGCGCTCTGGAGCGACCCTGAGCAGCGCGACGCGGTTCGCAAGATCGTCATGCAGCACTGTGCCTCCGGCGTGGCAGAGGGCCGCGCGGTCTACGACGGCATCGCGGACTTGATCGCTCGTATCCCGGCGAACCCGGGCGACGCTCGCACGACGGCTCTGGCGACCGCCAGCAAGGAGGCTCGGCGCGCTCAGGAGGCTCTGACCAAGCTGCACGCGGAAGCTGCCTCCGCTGCGACGCGGGAGGGTCTGACCCGGCTCATCGCGGACATGGATGCCCTGGTGGCTCCGGTGCGCGCGGAGGCTCGCAAGGCGCTCGGGCTCGGCTGAGCGGGGCTCCTGGTCGGTGCCCGGGGCTAACTCCGGGCACCTGCCAGTGCCACTCGGCTCTGGCCTGGTGGTACTGGCGGGTGGTTTCAGGCGCACGTCGCTTTTCTTGCGTTCGGATATTGCGGTCGGCAGTGACTTGGCATATGACTGCTTTGCTGGCTCGGCGCTGGCGGGAAGGCAAATGAGAGATGAACAAGGATTTGCAGAGGGAAATGGTCGCGGGAGCGGACGTCACGCTGGACGTGGGCAAGTGGGTTCGGCGGCTGGCGGGCGAGGAAATCGCGCAGGCCGGTAGCTTTGCCGATGCGGCGGGCGCTGGCGCTGGCGATAAGCTGTCTGGGTTTGTCGGGTTCAATCGCGACGTGTTCGCCAGCCTGTATGGGCTCGGCGTCAATGCCGTTGAAGCTCCGGCAGCTGGCACCGAGTGGGCTCGGCGTGTGCTCGAAATCGCCAACGAGCTACCGGAGTGGCAGGCGTTGCAGGCTCGGGCGGCTGGCGACCCGTGGCGTTGTGGCCTGGCGGCTGGCGAGGCGGTCGAGTCGCTTTCCAAGGTGCTCGGTGACCTGGCATCCAAGATGCCCGAGGGCGTGTCGAAGGCTGACGAGGAAGCGCAAGAAGCCGAAGCGGCTGCGGACGAGCCTGGTGCCAGCGACGAAGTGACCGAATGTGCTCGCGGGCTGCGCGCTCAGGCCGATGCGCTTGCGGCGAAAGCCGACCAGGTTGCGGGCGAGGTTCTGGCTTCTGGCCAGGGCGAGAGCAAGGTCCGCAAGGCGCTCCGGCTGGCCAGCAAGGCGGCTGAAGAAGCATGCGACGAGGTTGACGCGGCGATGGCTGGGCTTGGCCATGGCGCGGGCGCTGGTGCGCTGTCGGCGGTCAAGGCTCCGGTCGAGCAGGTTCGCGCGGCGCTCCGGTCAGACGCTCGGCTGGCGCGCATCGCAGCAGTAGCTGGTCGAGTTCGCTGCAGCGCCAAGAAGGCGCAGCAGGGCAAGCGTGTGGTCGGTGGTCGCGAGGAAATCGCAGACGTCGAAATCGGGTCGGACGTGCAGCGGCTCCTGCCTAGCGAATCGGTGTTCCTGGCCGACGACGACCTGGAGCTACTGCTACTCCGCAAGCTGGTAGAGGGTCAGGCGATGCAGTACCGGCTCCAGGGTCGCGAGCGAGCCGAGCGTGGTCCGCTGGTGGTGCTCCTGGACGGCTCCGGCTCCATGTCGGGCGCTCGGCACGAGTGGGCTTGCGGCGTTGCTCTGGCGCTCCTGGAGGTTGCTGCGCGGCAGAAGAGGGCGTTCTCAGTGGTCCACTTCGATGACGGCGTGCGGGCGACGTTCGACTTCCTGAAGCCCCGGGCCGCGTCGCTCGCGGACGTGGTGTCGGCGGTGTCGTATTTCTCCAACGGCGGGACCGACGTGCAGGGCGCGCTCCGCGCCGCTGGCGAGCGCATTCGCAAGGCTCCCGGGGCGCTCCGCGACGCTGACGTGGTCCTGGTGGGCGATGGTGAGTCGGGCGACTTCACTGTCGAGGTTCGGGCGCTGAAGGCTGCCGGAGTGGCGACCTACGGCGTGGCAATCGGTGCGTCCTGGTCGCTGGCCAATCGCTCGGTGCTGGCTGGCTACGAGGAAGTCACGGACGCGCAGATCAAGGGCGGCTCAGAGGGCGCGATGACAAAGGTTCTGGCGCTGTAGCGCTCCACTCGGCGGCGTGCCCCGGGAATCTGACCGGGGCATGTCGCTTTCCTGCGTTTGGGTATTGTGACCCCGGGTGAGTCGTCATAGGACTAGGTGGCTGGCGATTTGCCAGCGGTAAGGGAGATTCGGGATGGCATACGTCGGTCAGAACAAGGCGCAGAACACGGCGGCGCGGTTGCTTGTGGAGTTCGCTGGCAACGAGCCTGGTCTGGTCCAGGCCGTGCTGGCGCTGCAGGCGCAGGCTCGTACCAATGCGCAGCACAACCAGGCGCTCATGGTCAAAGTGACGGTTCTGCAGGCTCTGGAGTTCCGCAAGGGTATGCGATGAGGTACGCGGTCAAGGCTCCGCTTTTTTCGCGCACCGAGGTCATGGCCTTTGTGCGCGGCGTCGTTGCGCTGGAGACAGCCAAGCACGGTCGCGGTGCGTTCACTGGCTTCACCCTGGTGCTCCGCTCCACCAAGCCCGGGGTCGAGCCGGTGCCCGGGGCTTCGTTTGTTTCCCTGTCGGGCAAGCAGGCAGCAATCGTCATGCACCACCCGTGCGTGGCTCTGCAACTTGCGGTGGCCGTGCGTTACGCGACGTACTGGATGCGCGGCAATCGCGATGAGTTCAATTGGACCAAGCACTCGGTCGAGTTGAGGACGGCGTTCCCGAGCAGCGACTTGCGGCTCCTGACCGAGCAGAAAACGCCAGTGCGGCGCGAGCGTGGTCGACCGGCTTCCGTTCCGGCGGATCCCGGAGCGCGGAAACTACTCCAGACGCGCAAGCTCCTGGCGGCCTGGGAAGCTCGGGAGGCTCGGGCGCAGACCGTGCTGGTGCGCGCGGCGAACGCGAAATCAAAACTCCGCAAGCGCGAGGCTAGTCTCGTGCGCGCACTCAGTGCTAAGGTCTGAACCGGCGCTGGCTCCGGCCAGCAGTAAGGCGAGAGAACGATGATGCGAGGGCAGAAAGTTCGGCTCATTGTGAGCAATTCGGAGTTGGGTGACTTTCGGACGTGTCGGCGGCGCTGGGGGTATCGCTACGTCGATCTGCTCCGGCCACGCCTGGAGGCTCGGGTGCTCCGCTGGGGCATCGTGTTCCACGTCGGGCTGGAGGCTGGCTACCGAGCGGTGATCGCTCACCGTGCCATGGGCACCCCGGTCGAGAGCGCCAAGCTCGGCGCGGTCGAGGCGATCGGCCTGGCTTGCGTCGCTGAGCGCGCGAACCTGGCTCAAGCGCTCCTGGACGGCGCGCTTCGCTCCGAGGAAGCAGACGAGCGGTTCGCTGACGTGGATGAACTGCAGCGCTGCGCCACCTGGGCGTGCATGCACTTTTTCGACTGCACGGCAAGCGACTTCGACCGGCTGGTGTTGCTCGCGGTGGAGTGGCCATTCAAGGTTCCGGTCATGAACAAGGGCGGGCGACCGTCCGCTACCTGGCTCACCGGAAAGGTGGACGTGGTCTGGTGGGATCCCGCATCGCGGCAGATCCTGGTGGACGACCACAAGACCACCGACGGCGACGCGGCTGGCACCGGCATCGAGCGCCGGATCATGCTGGACCCTCAGATGTCGGGCTACGTCCAGGCCGTGCGCTACGCTGCGCGTCACCAGGGCTTGCAACCGATGGACGGTAGCCAGGTCCATCCCGACGAACTGGTGCGCGGCGCTCGCGGCTGGTGTCGCTACAACATGGTGCGTCGCTCCGCTCCCAAAGAACCCGGCGTCAACAAGAACGGCGAGGTATCGGTCGCGGCGTGTGACACCACCGCTGTGATCTACTCGTATGCGCTCGACGCCCAAGTGCAGCGCGGCATCCCGGTGAACGCGAAGCAGCTTGAAATGGTCGCTCGGCTGGAGGCTCAGCGCGACAAGTATTTCTCTCGCCAGGAGTTCGCCCGTTCCGACGAGGACGAGGACGTATGGCGCGAGGAAGTGTTCGCGGACGCCAGGATGATGCGCGCGGCTCGGCGCGATGCCCGGATGCGCACCCGGAACGCCAGCGCTTGCACGATGGCCAACTCGATGCCGTGCGCCTACACGAAACTCTGCCTGCAGGACGCTCCCGAGACTCGGGCGCTGTTCCGGCTGGCCGAAACTCAACACGAGGAGGTCGCTGATGGTCAAGAAGCTCAAGCCAAGTAACGTGGTCAACGTCCGCAAAACGAAGGCTCCCAAACCTGCTCCGGTGGTCGCTGCGACCCTGAAGGCTGACGAGTTGAAGGCTCTGGCCGAAGGCGGCGACGCTGGTGCCCTGGAGGCGATGACGAAGATCATTGCCACGTTTGAGAAGTGGAAGCGCTCACTCGGCGTTCAGCGCGATGAGCGAGCGGCGTGCGCTGCGCTGGTCGGCGCGGCAGAGGCGTCGCTGGCGAACGTCGTGGAAGAAGCTGCGCCGATTGACGCTGGCGAGGACTGGCCACTCATCAAGCTCCGCTCGGTGGAGGCTGCCTGGCAGAACTGCACCGAAGCCAAGGCCGAAGCGCACGAGCGCAACTCGACGGCGATGGACCGCGTGCGCAAGCTGGGCTCGGCGCTGGAGCGCGCTGTCCAGGATGGTGCGCAATTGACTATCCCCGGGACGTGACCCGGGGCTGGAACCAAGAGACAAGGGAATCGAAATGAGACGCATAGACAACGACGAAAATGAGACTTTCTGGAAGTTCGCAATCGCTGGCTTGTCGGGCGCGGGTAAAACCTCGCTCGGCGTGTCGGCACCCAATCCGCTGATCCTGCTTTCCGAGCGCCAGGGAATGCCGTCGATCAAGGCGGCGGCTCGGCGGCTCGGCGTGCCGGTGCCTCCGGTGCTCCTGGTCGAGCGTGCCGACGACTACCGGCTCGCGCTGCAGGCGCTGCGCGGCGATCGTGCGCACCCATTCGTGGTGCGCGATCTCAAGGGTGACGTGGTGCTCCAGCTGGACGCATGGCCGGAGACCGTGGTGCTCGATTCGCTGTCGGACGCGGTCACGGTGATCATGCGTGAGATTCGTGAGCAGTCGCCGCAGCGAGTCGGCAAAGACGGCCTGCCGGTGGACGCTCAGCGGTTCTGGGGCGTGCTGTCGGATCGCATGTTCAACCTGATGAAGTCATTCCGCGACCTGCCGATGCACGTCGTGTTCCTTTGCTTGCGCGATGAGCGCACCAAGGAGGACGGCGACGGCAACGTCATCGAGCGGGTGATTCAACCGAAGCTGTCACCGCGCAGTCTGGTCAACGACTTGTGCGCGGCGGTGAACGTGGTCGGGTACTCCTACCGCACGCTCGACAAGGCGAAGTCGGTTGTCTACGGCGTGGTGCTGGAGGCTGGCGAGGGCGCTGTCACGAAGCCCTGCGAGCCGCTGCGTCGTGTCGAGGTCGCTGACCTGACGTCGTGGATCAAGCGGCTCAACGGTTTCCTGACCGGACCCGTTCCCGACATGCCGGTCGCGCCATCCGAATTGCAGCTGCCTGACCCGGCTCCGGCTGGTGCTCCGGTTGATGCGGCTCCGGCTGATGCGGCTCCAGCTGATGCCTCGACCGGCGAGGCTCCTATCAAACCCGTGGCCAGGCGGCGTCGTGGTGCCACTGTGGCGGTTTCGGAGGTCGCATGACCAACATGTTCAAGCCAGGACCCGCTCGCGGCGAAGAGGACACCGACGGCGGTCGCAAGGCTCAAGTCGAAATCCCACCCGGCAAGTACCTGATCGCGCTGGTGTGGTTCCAGCGCAAGACGGCGAAGTCGGGTTCTGAATACCTGACCTGCAAATTCGAAATCTGCGCGGGACCGCTGGCGGGCGAGGGATTCTTCACGATGGTGAGTCTCGACACCGGCAAAACGGTTCCCTGCAAGCGCTTGGAACTGTGGATGGAGAACGTCGGGCGCGACACCGAGATTGATCTCGACTCCGACCAGGAAATCGCGGAGGCGTTCCGGGGCAAGGCATTCAAGGCCACGCTCCTGACCCGCCGAAACGGCTCCTACGTCAATGTCGAGATCGATCGCTTCGCGTACTTGCGCGACTACACCGATGAGGACGACGCGGCGTGTGAGGCATGGGAGGCGAAGCGCTCGGCGCGCGGCTGGGAAGGTCGCGACCCGACCGATCCTGGTCACGCTCCGGCTGATGCTCCGGCTGGTCGTAGGTCTGAGCCTGAGTTCAGCCCGGGCTCATCGTTCGCAGACGACGACATTCCGTTCTGAAGCGTGGCTGGCGTGGTCCCGGCCAGATCCACGGGACACCAACTACCATGACCGCTCCCGACGAATCATGCCCCAAGACCCGCGCTGTCGGCGCTCGGCTGGCCAAGGCGCTCCACGCCTACCTATCCGGCGACCTGACCGACGCCAGGCTCGTACACGGCCTGCGACGACTTGCCCTGGACATCGAGGGCGACACGGTGCTGCGCGCTCCGGTGGTGCCCGACCAGTCGGAGGCGCAAGGGCTCCGTTCACTGTTCGGTTTCTGGCAGCAGAAAATGATGCTGAAGAATGCGCGCTTCACTCCCGGTCGGCGCAAGGTGCTCGCGGCGCGGCTGGCCGACGGCTACACGGTCGGGCAACTCCGGCGCGCAATCGCGGCGTGCTCCGCAAGTGAATGGCACTGTGGCAAGAACGACCGGAATATGCCCTACAACGATCTGACCCTGATCTGCCGCAACGGCGAGCAGGTCGAAAAGTTCCTAGCTCTAGCTGACTCGTATGGCGCTCCCGAGTCGGACGACAATCCCGAAATACGCAGGCTCCAGCGCGCGATCACCACGGCACTCAAGGAGGGAAGAACCGATGACTACAATCGCTCCAATGCACGGCTCCGCGCTATCACTGCTCCTGGGGGGTAAACTCGACCAGGCGGGGCTGCGGTCGCTGGCTCTGGCCACCTACCAGCACCGGCTCGAAATCCTGCCAGAACAACTTCCGGCTCGACCGGCGGCAATCGCCATGTCTGACGACGAACTAATCGACGCTGCGGCTGACGTCGAAGGCGGCGACAAGGTCGGCGCTGACCGGCGACGCCAGCTGACCTATCTCGGCGCGTGGCGCGCTGCGGTGTGGGCCGTCGAAGCGACGAACGCGAAGCGACTGTGCAGCCTGGTGGACGGCGCGCTCACGCTCGATGCCTCCGGCGACGAGGCGCAAGCTGATGCGCTCTGGCTTCACGTCGGAGAGGTGTTCGGTGTGCGGCGTGGCGATGTCCCGCTCGGCTTGCGCTGGTTTGAACTGCGCGACTGGTGCGCGGAACGGTCGCGGGCGCTCGGTATCCTGCCGATGCACTTGCGCAGCATGCGGCGTCGGCGCGGCGGAATCCCGATGCCAGCGAAAGCGGAACGTAGCTGGACCGACCCCGAAGCTGAGCGCGAGCAAGAAGCGCTGCGATGGTAATCGATGACGAGCCGTTCCTGGTGGAGTGCGAAGAACGCGCGGCGATGGCGCGTAGCTGCCTGGACGACGAGGCGATGTGCCGATCCTACGCTGAGCGCGCTGCGAATGCGGACGTGCCACGCCTGGTCGGCTACATTCGGCAGTTGCTCGCGACCAGCGGCGGCGACCTGGGAACCATGATCCGCGAAGCGGTCAAATCGAGGGTCATGCGCAGCGACGTGCTCGCTCCGCATGACGCCAAGCAGACGGCGGCTTTTCACCCAGACGTGGTGCTTCACTCACTGACGATCTCGGTGATAAGCACCGGCTCGGTGGTGGTCGATGCGCGGCTCCTGATCGGCGGGAAAGGCCAGGCATGACCTACCACTCAATCGAATATCGACCCGGGCGCATGGCTCCCGAGGATCTGGCGCGCGTCCAAGAACAGCCGTTCGCGGCGATTGACCCGGGCTCGGCTGGCGCGGTCGTGGTGCGCGGCTCGGGCTCCCCGATCGGCCACGTTCGACTGTTCCCGCTGTTCCCGCAACCGCTCCTGGCTCTGAACGCTCCGGCGCTCGACGGCGTCGGCCTATTCGTGGTCGAAGCGCAGTACCTGGCGACCAACGCGATGACGTCACTCAGGCTCGCTCGCTCGGCTGCGGCGACAGTGGCGTTCGCGGCTGGCGTGCGTGGCGCGAGGGGCGAGCCTACGGTGGTTCTATGGGTCGCTCCGTCTACCTGGCAGGCGGCGCTGCGGAGGCGGCTGGGGCCGCTGGCGGGCTCCCAGCCCGAGCGGGAGAAGGGCAAGGCGCTGGCGCTGCGCCACGCCCAAGAAACGGGGCTGACAGAGCGCTCGGCGTTCCTGTCGGCGCGCTCTACGGTGCGGGAGGGTCTGGCCGACGCCTGGGGAATCTCTGAGTGGGTAGCTCGGGAACTATGGCGGATTCCTGGGTAGTCGCTTTTCACGCACCGTTCCCTTGTGTTCGGGAAACGGCTGGCGTAGCGTCTGGGTGTCGACGTTGTGTCGACGGTAAGGAGACTCGGGAATGGGCAAGCGGGACGCGGTTGGCAAGTTGGTTCAGGCGACTGAGTTGGCTGAGCTTCGGTCGATGATTCGGGTTCTTATGGCGTCGATGCCGACAGGGCCGTCGCAGTACGACCTGGAGGTGCAAGCTCGTGTCGATGCGCGGCTAGCGCAGGAACGTGCCGACGACCTGGCGCTGGAATCCTTGCTTGCTTCGCGGCGGGTGCGGTCATGAGCAAGAAGAACCTTGACGGCTCCGCAGAAAGTGTCGCGATTCGGGCAGAGTGGAAAGCGCTGTCCAAGATGGACACCAAGTCGCTCGGCGCGGTGTTCCAGCGCAGTCACCGCGTGTGCTCTCTCTCGGGTGTTCCCAAGCGCGACCTGGTGAGCGGCATCATGTATGCACGCCACGGCGAGCGTCGCATTCACTTGGCGTTCGGGCTGGCGCAGGCATGAGCGCCGCGCTCATCGCGCTTCTGATGCGCGTTTGGGTGGCCGAAGCCGGGTGGACTGCCGAGCGCGACCACGCTGCAATGGGGCACGTCCTGGTCGGTTGGGTGGGTCAGCGCGGCGACGATCTCCCGGCGGTGGTTCACAACATGGTGGATCGCCACTCGCTCGCGCTCAGCCGTCACCCGTGGCTCCTGGCGCTCGGGCCTGACTGCGCTCAGCCGGATGGCTGGCCACCACGCCTGTCCTGGACAAGCCACAGACCGCTTTGCCTGGCTCTGGCCAAACGTGCCGAGAGCATGCTTGCGGGCGCTCTGAGCGACCCATGTCACGGTCGGGCAGACCAGTGGCGCGCTCGGCGCTCCCGGGCGTTGCGCTCGGCGCTGCGGCGTGGCTACACCCGTGTCGCGTGCGGTCGCACGCTGGATGTCTACCTCATGGAGCCGAAATGAATTGCGAACGGACACCCAGACCCAGACTCCCGGGATACTCGCTCCCACGTCGCCGCTGGTGGCACTGGTTTATCCAGCGGCGGGAACCCGGCGTTTGGATCACGCAGAGCACCGGCTCTCTGTTCAACCCGCTGTCGGTGAAATACCGTGACCCGGGCACGCGGCTGTTCTTGGCAATCCGCAGGCGAGAGAACGAGCGATGATCGGTGATCCCTGGAGCCTTGCTCGACGCAAGGACGATGCAATGTGGCGGGTGACATTCGGCGCGGCGCGCTCGGTGCTGCCACCCGGCAGCCTGGTGTTCGCTCGCTCCCGGGGCGCGATCGTGGTGCGCGTGCGGATGTCCCGCTGGGCCTGGCTCGGGCTCGGCGCGGCACACCTGATCGTCGGCGCTTCCACCAGGCACCGGGTTTGCGATGCTGTCGAGCGCTGGGCCGGGTATCGCCCAACCGTGGAGGTCCAATGGAATCACAACTCAACAGGCTGACCAAGTCGGTAATCAGTTTGCTGCATGACTCGGCATGTCGGGCTCGGTTCCGGGTGCCTTTGGACGAAGTGTCTCCCGAGGACCGCGCTTCGCTCCTGGTGGAACTGGCGTCGTTTTTTAGGGGAGCAGAAGAAGCGGCAGAGGGCTATGTCCTGCAGGCGTGCTTGAACGGCGAGGCGGGCGTCTACGAGTCGCTGCATGGTCGGCCTGGTGTTGATCACGAGATGCTGGAGCAGGCGGTCGAGTACGCTCCAACGGTGAAGCGGTGAAGCGAGCGGCCAAATCTGTTCCGGCGGTCGTGGAGGCTGTCGACCCGGCACTCGCGGTCAAGGCGCTCCGCGCTCAAGTGGCCGATGCGCAGAAGCGTCGCGTCATCGTGCCATGCCCCGGGTGCGGCTGCGCGGCTGCACTGGTCAAGCGGCACGCTCGGTGTTCTTGTGCATGCGAGATAGGGCTGGACTTGCGCGACGGCGAGGCGTGGTGCTCTCACTGCGACGGCGTGTTCACGCGGCTCACCACGCGGCTCAGGGCGGTGTGCTGGCAGCGTCGGGCGTTCCCTGGTGCGCGGCACGTTGATGGTGTGGTAGTGTTCGAAGCGCGCGGCAACGAAGCGCAGGAAGGCGAAACGGATGAATAAGGGGTTTGAGGTCGGTGATGCTGTGGAGTATCGGGGACGCTCGGCGTCGACCATCAGGCCGTGGCTTGAGGGCGTCGTGGACGGGGTGTTTCTTGAGGGCTTGAGGATTCGCTCGCTCGGTGGCCGGGTGGTCGTACACACCGTTCGGCTTGCGGACGTGCGTCGCTCGCGCAAGCGCAAGGAGGTGAGTGAGATGCGCATTGCCCCGAAGGGCGCTGCGGCTCGCGGTCCCGCTCGGAACGAAGCCTACCTGGCATACGTTCGCGCCAAACCGTGCGCTGGCTGCGCGGCTCCTGGTCCCAGCGATCCGCACCACTATGGGCTGCGCGGCGTCGCTCAGAAGGCAAGCGACTACCAGACCACTCCGCTCTGCAGGCGTTGCCACGATTCATTCCACGACACCCGGGAGTTGCCCGGGCGCAACGTCGCAGAGACACGCGGCGATCTCCTGGCGGCTCAGGTCGCGCTCCTGGTGCGCTGGATCGAGGTCGGAGCATGAACGCTCAGCTGTGCCTGGACGAGTGGGACGAGCGTGAGCGGGTGCTTGATGCGCTTCATGTGGTGCGCGCTCGACTGGTGGGCGAGGCTCACATCGTAGCTGGCAAACTTGCGCTCCAGCACGGCGGCGTGACGTCGCCCGAAGTCCTGGGAGAGCTATCGCGCATCGGATATGCCGACGACCTGGCGCGCGTCGACCACCGCTTTATGGGCGCTGTATTTCGTGGCCAGGAATGGGAACGTGTTGCCTGGCGGTCTGGTCCCGAATCGGGTGCATCGCACTGCAGGCCAGTCGCGGTCTGGAGGCTCCGATGAGCGTCCCATGTCGGTCCTGCAAAGCCGATATCTTCTGGGCCGTCACGGTCAACGGAAAGGCCATCCCGCTCGACGCCATGCCCGACCCGGCTGGCGTGATGGTGCTCCGCGCTCCCGAGGGAATGCCCGAGGACCAGGAAAGCTACGACGAGCCGATGCGGGCGCTTCACGTTTCGTCGCTGCGGATCACCCCGGAGAGCGGCGACAGATACACGTCGCACTTCGCTACATGCCCAAACGCGAAGCAGCACAGGAGAAGCCGATGATCACCCGGGAAACAACCGCAGCCGAAGCCAAGATCCCAGCGGCCACCCTGGAAGCGCTCAAGCGCTACGTCCTGGACGGCAAGCTGGACGACAATCAGTTTGTCGAGGCGTTGCTCTGCAACGATCTCCGGCGCACGTTCGGCGTGGCCGACGCTACCAACGCTCCTGCCATCGGTGCTTGCGTGCTTTTCTGCCACTGGGAAATCCCCGGGCAGTGCTGGGGCTCTCGGGATGCTGTGCTGCGCTGGACACGTCGCGACCGCGACGACGCAGAGTGAACCTCGCCATGCTGCCTGCCTACTCCAACTCCCACCCGTGCCCCAAGTGCTCCGGCAAGCGCACCGCTCGCGCTTCCCAGCGCTCTCCCGGCAAACGATCCACCACTGAAGTCTGGCTCTGTCAGGAGTGCCAACACGCTTTCAACATCGCGCTCCCAGCGCTCACACTTCGGGAGGTGAAGAATGCCAAGTGATACCGAAAAGCCTACCAAGGACGTGCTTGGTTCCAGGCGCTACCAGGACTTGACGGCTTACGAGCGCGGCGAGGCACTGGCGCTGGCCGATGAGTTGATGCTGCGCATGGTCATCCCGCGTCGCATCGTGGCGGCGCTCCGGCAGCAGTACTCAATCAGCGGCGGGTGCGCCAAGCGCTTGCTCGACCAGGCGGGTGAGGCGGTCGACAAAGTGATCTCCACGGGGCTCGCTCGGCGGCGCGAGCAGCACATCAGGGCTCAGTGTCGCCTGTACGAGCGAGCCTGGACCGATGGCAAGCTGTCTATCTGCCTGGGGGTGCTCCGCGCCATTGCCGAAGTCGAGGGCTTCAACCGGCCAATCCAAATTGAAACGACCGCTACGGGCGTCGGCGCTGGCGAGGTGTCGGCCTGGGAACGCGATGCGGCTGGACGTCCACCTGGCGACATTCAGCACTACCTGGCACATGGATGCTGGCCTGAAGAATCCCCCAATCCGCCAAACGGCTCCGGCGCTCCCGACGCCACGGCTGCGAGGTTTGTGTTCCCACTGACGAGGCACTGAATATGGCAAACGATGAAAACGAGCGTCCACGGCTTGAGCGGGTAGCCGGAAAACTGGCTCAGCTGGAACGGATGGCTGAATACCGGGAGTCCAAGATTAAAGCCGGTGCCCTCACTGGCGACGGTCATTTTCTCAAGGCCGAAGCCAGTGCGCTCCGGGCTGCCTGCGATGCGCTGCGCTGGCACCAGGCTGAAGTCAACGGGCTCGACCAGCCGATTCTGGCGTTGCAGGAGGTTCTGGACGTGGTGCGCTCCGAGGTCGGGGAACGGGCGTCGGTAGCGATCATGGCCGTGCTACAACGTGCCGACCGCGTGCTCGCGGAGTGGGACGCCTGATGGAAGTCTCACGGCAACCATCCCTGGCTCAGATTCGTGCGCTGGCGGCGAAGCTGGAAGCCGAGGACCGCCGCATCCAGGCCGCCAAGGCCAAGGTCGCCGCTGGCGCTCCCAACATGGAGATTATCTGGGATCGGGTACGCACTCCGGCGACCCGGCTCATCGTTGCTGGCTTGCAGCAACACCGGGCGCAGGCCACACCGCACTCCCGGCGTGCCTGGTCGGCGCTGTGCAGGCGTGCGCTGCGCCACGGCTTGCTCCGCTCGGTTGAGGCATCGACGGCTCCTGACGGGGCTCAGGAATAGGCTGGCTGAAAGGCGGCGTCGGTCACTTGCGATCGATAGCCGAGTGACCTAGTGTCTCACTTGTCGGCGTTGTGTCGGCGGTAAGGAGTTTGCTGGTGGCTCATGTGAGGAAAGTGATCGAATCCGGCGGGGTGATGGCTGTCCTGCTGAATGCTGGGGTGGACCTGCGAGATGCGTTTGTCGTGTCTAAGGCGGTTAGCTCCGGCGAGGTGTCGATGGCATTCGTATGGGAGAGCGGGATCATCGCGCCCAAGGAAATGGTGGCGCTTCTGGCCTACGCTCGGGTGCCAAGGTCGCTGCAATGGCACGCGGCGTGGCACGCGATCTCCTGGGTAGGGAATCCCGGCGCACCTCCTGGCGAGGAAGCGGGCGCAGAGCGCTTTCAGCCCTGGCAGGGCTTGGCCGACGCGGTGCTGTCCTGGTCAAGCGATATGTGGTCCATGCGCGGCGCGGCTCCACCCGCGTCCATGCCGGTGCCCAACAACCGGGTGCTGCGCCACCAGGTCACGGCGCACGCGATGCGCGTCGGCCCGAGCGTCCGCGCATTTGACTTGTCGCTGGCGCGGTCGATGTTCGGCTTGCTCGAAACGTGCGGCGTCGGTGCGTGCGACTGCGGCGAGGCTCACCAGGCTGAGTTCGACGCCCTGATGGCGCGCTCTATCTACAGCATCGTGGAATCGATGACGCTCGGCGCTGGGCTGGATATCGCCAAGGCTCCGCAGGGCGACGAGGCTGAGCAGGCCGCGCAGAAGGCGCTCTACGGTAGCTGCGCACGCCAGGTCAGCAGGCTGATAGCCAGCGTGGTCGGCTGGGACGTGGTGCTGGACGGCGAAGTCTTAAGCGACGCTCCTGGGGGTGCAGCATGACCGCTCGGGTGCTTTGGGGCGTGGTCGAGCTTGTCGTGTGCGCGGCGTTTCTCCTGGTGCTGGCGCTCGCGGCTGGCGGCGGGGTTTCGCCATGACCGACCCGAAAAGCCGGGTGACCGATGTCGCCACCATTCAGGCGATGTCGAACCTCATCGCGGAGGCTGGCCGGTTTGGCGGTCGGCGGTTCCCGCTCCTGGGGGAACTGGCGGCTCAAGTCCACACGTTCTACGGCGAGGAAAAGCGGCTCCGGCTCATCCGGGAACTGCACGACCTGGCTCGGGCGCTGGAGTCGCGACGCTCCGAGGACGTGCAGGATGCTCGGCGCTCGGCGCTGAGCGGGAGGTTCCGGCCATGAAAGTCTCGCTCTATCCCTTGCTCGATTGCGGGCGCTGCGGAATCCCCACCGAGCATCGGTGCCTGGGTGGCTACCAGCGCTCCACCGGGGCGCTCACCTACGAGTGCATCGCTTGTCACTCCATTCGCCAAGGCCGGGGCACCGAGATTGAAATGCCAGCTGCGGTTCCCGGGGTCGGGGAAGAGGCGGTGCTCGCTCTGCTCAAGGATGTGGATGCGCGAGCCCTGGAGTCGGAGGTTGCTCGCTTGCTCCGGCGAGAGGCGACTCTCCTGGTCGAGATTGAGCGCCTACAGGTCCAGGTCGATGACGAAGGCGCTGAAGCCGAAGTGACCCGGCTGCATGAGGCGTTGCTGGGTCAGGAACGCGCGACCGACAACGTGCGTGCGTTGCTGATCGCGGCTCGGGCCGAGATTGAGAACCTACAACCACGCACCGACCGAGCCGACGCCCTATACGCCGAAGCGGTGAGAGCCTGGGGCGCTGACGCTCAGCTGGACATGGTCGTGGAAGAATGCGCGGAACTGATCGTGGCGATGCAGCACTTGCTGCGCGGGCGCTCTGCCAGCACTCGCTCGGTGATCGAGGAACTGGCCGACGTGACGATTATGGCGGCTCAGGCGCGGCTCATCGTCGGCGCGGAGATGGTAGACCGGGCAATCGCAGGAAAGCTGTTCAGGCTGCGCGAGCGGCTGGACGAGCACAGCGTCGAGCGGTGTCGGGTTCAATCAATCGTGAAAGGGGAGGGCTGAGTTATGGCGGCGAGGCGTGATCATCAGGGCGCGTGCAAGACGTGCCTAATCGTGTGGTCCTGGCGTGGCCTGATCGGGTTCCGCCTGGCATCGTGCCCAAGGTGTGGGCTGGCTCTGGTGCGGGCGTTCCCGGGCACGAAGGGCGAGCGCATCAATGCCATCCCGGCGTTCCGCGACATGGAGGTGTTCAGTGAGTGAGCAAGGCGAAAATCAGGATCGCGCTGACCACGAGGCGATGGTGCGGGACGTGGCGCGCACGCTGGAGTGCGACGAGGCGCTTCTGGCGTCGCTCAAGGCGGTGCTGAGCGCTTGCGTGGTTCAGGCGGGGCTGAAGAATCTACCACCCGCTGCGGTGGTCGCTTCGATGGCATCCCTCATGGGCGTCGGTGTGCGGCACTCGGCTACGCAGGAGGAATACATGATGCTGGTCGACATGATGTACTCTCTCAGGCTGGACCTGCACGACAAGGGGCTGGCCAAGCGGGTGCTCATCGTGAATGGCCAGGAAACAACCTCCAAGCCTGGAGACGCGAACTGATGGAAGGCAAGCACGTCAAGGTTCTGGTGCGCGGGAACGCGATCAAGCTCGGCAACCCAGACCGGGTGCATGCTTTTCTCGGGCTCGCGGTAGAACGGCTCGGGATGCGCGAACTGACCGAGGCGCGGGTGATCGACGTGCCTCTCCAGGTTCGGGCGCTCGGCGCGGTTCCGTTTGAGGACGAGGGCGGCGTCACCGCAGAGGGGTTCGGCGTCGCTCGGGCGGTGCGGGGCACAGTGCGCAGTCTGGCCGTCTCCTGGCTCGCAGGGCTGGCTCAGACGGCTCCGGCGCTGGTGGGCTCGGTGGTGCTGTCAACGAGTCATGTAGCGATCCACACCTGGCCGTTGCGGCGGCTCGCGGTGATTGACGTCTACTCATGCCGCGACTTCGATGAAGCCCTCCTGGGGGAACTGGCCGAGTCATGGTTTGAAGCCGACCGGGTGCTGGTGCGCGACCTGTCGTGGTCGCTTTCCTGGGACGAGGGAGAATGACCAAGCGCAAGACTGTTCTCGCGGGCGACGAGGCGGCGGTGTGGTGTCACCCGACCGAGTTGGCCCCGTGGCCAAAGAATCCGCGCCGCAACGACGGTGAGCCTGTCGAGGCTGTGATCGCCAGCATCAAGCGGTTCGGGTTCGGTTCCCCGATCACCGCTCGGCGCGCGAACAACGAGATCATCGGTGGGCATACGCGGTGGAAGGCTGCGACCGCTATGGGGCTCGACCGGGTGCCGGTGCGGTTCCTGGACCTGTCGGAAAAGGAGGCGCACTTGCTGGCGCTGGCCGACAACCGGCTCAACGAGAAGGCGGCGTGGGACGTTCCGATGCTGAAAGGCATCCTCGACACCGTGACAATCGGTGACGCGGCGCAGGTCGGGTTCAGCGCGGACGACGTGTCGGTGATGGCCGACCAGGTGATGGCCGAAGGCGGGCAGCTTGAACTGGTGCCTGACGGCCCTATCGTGGTGCAGCGGTGGCGAACGGCGCTCACGCGGCACACGCTCTCGATGCCTGCGAGGCTCCTGCTCCAGTATGCGCTGACCGGAAACGGGTTCATGGACTACGGCTGCGGTCGCGGTGACGACGTGCGGATTCTGCGCGCGGCTGGCGTCGACGCTCACGGGTGGGATCCGCACTTCGCTCCGCTCGCACCAAAGGTCGAAGCGGGCGCGGTGAATCTCGGGTTTGTGCTCAACGTAATCGAGGACGTGGAGGCGCGTTCAGAGGCGTTGCTGGGGGCGTGGGCGCTCACGACGGGCGTCCTGTCGATCTCAGTGATCTGCGGCTCTGGTGCGGCTCTGGTGCGACCGAAGCGCTACAGCGACGGGGTGCTGACGAATCGCGGCACGTTCCAGCGGTTCTACTCTGCCGACGAGTTGCGCGAGTATGTCGGCCTGGTGCTCGGCGTCGACCCGGTGCAGGTGACAACCGGCGTGGTCTACGCATTCCGCGACCCGGCGGCTGCGGAACTGTTCCTGGCCACTCGAAAAGTGCACGAGGCTCGGGTCGAGGCGCTGAAAGCGGACGGCAACCACCTGGTGGTGCAGGCGGTGCTGCCTGGCGACAAAGAGCGTGAGCGCGAGATGATCTGCGACATCGCAGAGGGGTGCGGTGGAACGTGGGAACTGAAGTAGAGCGGCTGGCTGGTCGGCGCGTCGTGGCAGCGATCAGCGGTGGCAAGGACTCGGCGGCAATGTCGCTGCACCTCACCGAGCTTGGCGTCGAGCACGATAGGGTGTTCATGGACACGGGCTGGGAACGTCCTGCGACGTATGAATATCTGCGCGGGCCGCTGACCGAGAAGCTGGGGCCGATCGTGGAGGTCGGCAGACCCGGCGGAATGGTGCAGCTGGTGCGCGACAAAAAAATGTTCGCGGGGCGGATCGCGAGGTTCTGCACCGAGGAACTGAAGTTGGCTCCCATGAAAGCGTACATCCAGGGCCACGAGCATGACGTCGTCAACGCTGTAGGCGTGCGCGCTGCGGAATCCCTGTCCCGCGCAAAACTGACACCGTGGGAGTGGTCGAGCGGGCTCGATTGCGAGGTTTGGCGTCCGGTGCTCCGGTGGACGTTTGACGACGTGGTCGCGATACACAGGCGGCACGCCCTGGAGCCGAATCCGCTGTATGCGCTCGGCGCTGAGCGTGTTGGGTGCTGGCCTTGCATATTTGCGCGCAAGGACGAGATCCGCTTGCTCGCGGAGATGGACCCGGCGCGCATCGCGGAGATCGCTGCGCTGGAAACGGAGTTGGACGCTGGCCAGGCAATTCGTGCGGCTGCCAAAGGCGTGCCGGTGAAGCGGCGACCGACGTTTTTTTCTCGGCCAGAGTTCGCTGACGGCGTAGGGCACACGCCGATCGCCAGGGCTGTCGAATGGTCGCGCACGGCGCACGGCGGAAATCAATTTGAGCTTTTCCACGATCCCAGCAACGCGGGCTGCATGCGCTGGGGAATGTGCGACACGGGCGACGACAAGGAAGATGCCGAGTAGCGTGGCCAGTCCCGCTCCTGGTCGCGTAGACCCGCTGGTGGCGGCTCGGGCGCTGCGCTCGGCGCAGGTTGTCGAGGCGCGGCGCTCGGTGGCAGCGTTCACCGAGTTGGCGATGACCGACGAGGCGACGGGTCGCCGCATGCGGAACGCGGAGTTTCACCGAGAGTGGCAAGCGCACCTCTCTGCTCACCGGCTTGCGGTGCTGGTCGCTCCGGTCGAGCACGGCAAGACCCAGCAGATCGTGTCGAAGGTCATCCACGCTCTGGGTGGCAATCCGGCGCTCCGCATAGGTCTGATCAGCAACACATCATCCCAAGCGGAAAAGGTGCTCAGGCAAGTTCGCTCCACGATCGACCGCAACGAAGCTGTGCGCGAGGTGTTCCCTGACCTGAAGCGCTCGACCCGGGAAGAGGATCCCTGGCATAGCTCCGCGATCACGGTCGAGCGCACCACGACCGCCAAGGATCCCAGCGTCCAAGCGCTCGGCGTGTTCGGGCAGATCGTCGGCTCCCGGCTGGACGTGATCGTGCTGGACGACGTGCTCGACTTCGAAAACACGCGCACCGAGGAACAGCGCGCGAAGTTGCTGGAGTGGTTTGACACGTCCGTTCTGACCCGGCTCACCGATGGCGGGTGCGTGTGGTGCATCGGCACGCCCTGGCACCAGGACGATCTGCTCAACGTCCTGTCGAGTCGGCCTGGGTTCGTTGCGCTCCGCTACTCAGCGGTCAAGAACCCGGACGCGAATCCATCGGGCTGGGTTCCGCTCTGGCCGCAGGTCTGGTCGGTGACTCGCCTTGTCGAGCGCGCGGCGAACACGCTGGAGTCGGTGTTCCAGCGCAAGTATTTGTGTCGGGTGCGGCTCGATGCGTCGGCGCGCTTCAAGCAGGCGTGGCTCGACCGCATGACTCAGCTGGGAAAGGGTCTGACGTTCTACGCCGAAGCGCCAAAGGCTCAGGGCGGCGTCCGGTCGTTGCCGTGCTTCACCGGCGTCGATCTCGGCATCGGGCTCGGTGACTCGGATGCGCTCACGGTGCTGTTCACGCTCGCGCTCCGCGACGACGCGCGTCGCCTGGTGGTGAACATCGAGGCGGGCCACTGGCAGGCTCCCGAGATCCTGGACCGCATCGTGTCGCACTACCGGCGGTATAGCTCGGTGATCTTTGTGGAGTCGAACGCGGCGCAGGCGTTCATCACCCAGCTTGCCAACGAGCAAGTCCCGGTCGCTGCGTTCCACACGGGCGCGAACAAGTGGGACGAGGAATGGGGCGTCGAGTCCCTGGCGGTCGAGATGCGCGGTATGCAGTGGGTTCTACCCTCCGGCGCAACCGGCGAGTCGCTACCTCCAGAGGCTCGGGCATGGCTGCGCGAGATGCTGTATTTCTCACCAGGCGCTCACACGGGCGATCGGCTCATGGCGTCCTGGCTCGCTCGTGAAGCGCTGCGCCGATTCTCTGCTTCGAAAAGAACGCGGATCGACACTCAGAGCCGGTAGCACTGAGGGCGTGGTCGGTGGTAGGCTCCGCGCATGCGCTTCGAACTGCGACGTTCAATTGGTGCTGGTGCTGCGGCTGATGCTGACCCAAGGGCAAACCCGGGCCTGGTCCCTGACGAGGCGATCTTGCGGATCCCGGCTGCGCTCCGCAACACCGACGCTCCCCCACGGCGGCTCCTGATCGGTGCCGAGGGAACGGCGGCCCAAGCCATCACGGTCGAGGTCTGGACTCAGGACGAGCCCGACGACCCTGGCGCGAGCATGCTCACGCTCCCGGCTCCCGGGCAGAGTGCGGCGCGGCGGTTCTACCAGGCCACCACCGCTCCAATCGCGTTTACCGTTGGCACGCTGCGCGAGTTCACGCTCAATCTCCCCGGGGCTGGGATCGTCTACATTCGCGTAACGACGGCTCCAGCTGCGGCGTCGGTGTTGCTTGTCGCGGTCGCCTGAGCGGAGGCTGACCGATGGCCGACGGTATTCTGGCAGCAGGGGAAACTCTCTACCCCGATCTTGACGGCATCGACCTGCAGGTCACTTGCGGCTGCGAGCGGTTCCGCCACCTGGACATGATGGAGTCGTATTTCCGCTGCACGCAATACGACGCTCGGCGCTACACCTGGGACGGCAACCGGCGCGGGTACGACGGCGAGTCAGACATCGCTCCTGGCTGGTACGTCCCACTGAAGCTGCGACGTCCGTCCGCTCGCTACGATCTCCCGAGGCTGATCGTCGGGCGTCTGACCGCGATGGTGTTCGGCGCTGAGCGGTTTCCGCAGCTGGTGGTAGAGGGCGACGAGGACGCCCAAGACTATGTGCGCGAACTGGCGCGCGAAGCTCGGCTGAACATCAAGTTGCAGGAGATGCGCGACAAGGGCGGCGCACAGGGCACCGGCGTCCTGTCGTTTGGGTTTGTCGATGGCAAGCCCCGGGTGAACGTCCACAACGCCAAGCACGTCACGGTGCTCCGCTGGGCCGATCGCTACCTGTTCCGACCGGCTGCGGTGCTGGAGTGCTACGCATACAAGCGGCTGGTCTACGATCGCGCAACCGGGCGCACGCGCGAGGTCGTGGTCTACTTCGCTCGCTACTGGGATGAGAAAGAGGAAGTCGTATGGGATCCGATCTCGGAGGAGTCCGCTCGGCGTCCTGGCTTCTGGCCGTCGCTCCCCAAGGCCAGGGCTGAGCACGGACTCGGGTTTTGCCCGGTCTACTGGACCCAAAACCTGCCTGATTCGGATGGCATGGACGGCGACTCCGACTTCCAAGGCCAGACCGATCGCGCTGACGAGATGAATGTCCTGCTTTCGGCCACCGGCAAAGGGACAATCGCCAACGTCGATCCGACCCTGGTGATCAAAGACGACCCGGTGATGAATGGCGGCACGGTGCGTAAGGGCTCCGACAACGCCATCTATTCGAAGGGCGGCGCTGAGTACCTGGAGCTACGCGGCGACTCGCTCAAGGCGGCGCTGGCGCTCCTGGCCGAGCACAAGGCGCAGGCGCTGGACACTGCCAGCGTGGTGCTCGGTGACCCGAGCATGGCGGGCAAGGCGGCGTCGGCGGCTGCGCTGCGCGTGCTCTACCTGCCGATGATCAACCAGGCCGACAAGCTGCGCGAGCAGTACGGTCAGACGGTGTGCATCCTGATGCGCGACATGCTGCGCGCTGCGAAGCAAGTCGGCGCTCGGGCTGGCGGCGAGATCGTCGTCACCTCCGACGGGCAACGGATGCAGCGCTTCCCGGCGGTCACGCTCGATCCCCGAGTCGAGGACGACGTCATGGTGGCGCGCACTCCGGGCACCCGCGATTCGGTCACGATAAACTGGCCACCCTACTTCCCGAATAGCTGGGCCGATACCAAGAGCGCGGTGGATGCTCTGGTCGCCGCATCGGGTTCCAAGTCGATCATCAGCCGTCGCACGGCGGTGGAAAACGTCGCTCCGCTGTTCGGCATTGCCGATGTCAACGAGGAACTGGAAGCGATGGACCAGGACAAGGCCACCGATGTCGCTTTCGCTCAGCAGGCGCTCGCGCTGGCGGGCGACGAGGGCGGCGGCGCGGGGAACGGTTCCGGCTTCACCGGAGAACGGCAGAACGACGGCGAGGATTAGCCGGTGGCAAGTCCTGACGACGCGCTGATGACGTCAATCGGGCGCGCTCAGCGCCTAATGGATGCAGGGGCCGACGGCGCTGGCTTGCTCAAGATGCTCCAGGGCGCTGACCTGGACCTGAAGAAGCGGCTCAGTACGGTCGCGATCTCGCATGGGCTCGCTTCCACGTTCTCGGGCGCTCAGGCGCAGGCGTACATGCTGCAGGCGGCGGTCGTCACCGAGTACGTCAAGGGGCGCGTGGCGGGGCTCACGCACGCTTCTGCGTCAATGGGATACCAGCAGTCGGCGGTGGCGGCTGGCGCGCTCCTGAACCAGCTGAACGTCGCGTTCACCGGCGTCACGATCCCGCTCCGGCTGCGAGAGGCGGGGCAGATCGGCGGCGTGGTCGCTGCGGGGTTCCAGCCCTTGCTGGCTCAGCACGCGACGTCCGTCGACCGCTACGGGCACGCCATGATCGGTGAGTTCCGCCAAATCATGATGCGGGGAATGGTCGCGGGAGCCACCAACGGGCAGCTTGTGGACGCCCTGGTGGGCCACGGCGGTCCCAAGGGGCCAGCGGTCAGCCTGGCGGCTCGGGTCGATCCTGCGACCGGCAAAGTGGTTCGACTGCGCGAGCAGGACATTCCCGAGGGACTGTTCGTGCGCAAGCGCTACTGGGCTCAGCGCATCGTGCGCACCGAGACCGCTCACGCGCAGAACGAGGGCGCGCTCCAGGCGATGCACGAGCAGGCCAAGGAGTTTCCCGACATGGGAAAGAAGATCCTGGCGGTTCTTGACAACCGGACGGCCCCCGACTCGCTCTATGTGCATGGTCAGGTTCGCGGGCTCAACGATCTGTTTCAGGACGGCGCGGGTCGGCAGTACCTCCGTCCACCTGGTCGCCCAAACGACCGAGAGACGATCGTGCCCTGGCGGCTGGCGTGGGCTGAAACTCCCTACTCGGCTCCGGTGCCACCCGAAGAAGTTGCGCAGGCTCAGATGGCGCATCAACCGGCTGGCCAGGCTCGGCGGCTAATGGTCGAGCAGCTGACCGAGCAGGCGGCGGCGGAACACGAGGTCGCGGCTCCGGCGTGGCATGGGCTCCAGCGGGTGCAAGCCCTGGTCCAGACGAAGCGCTCCGAGATCGCGGTCCAGGAACAGCAGGAGGCGACGGCGGCTCTGGCTGCGAAAGCGGAAGCGGCTGCCAAGGTCAAGGCGCTCAAGGACAAGCTGAAGGCGCAGATCGCGGCTGCCAAGGCGCAGGCGGCGGCTGATGCGCAGGCGGCTGCCACGGCGGCTGCGAAGCTCCAGGCGGAAGCCGAAGCGACTGCGGCGGTGAAGGCCGCTGAAGTCAAGGCCAAGATGGACGCCAAGGCGGCTGCGGCGCTGGCGGGCACTCCGGCTGGCAAGGAGGCGGCGCACGGTGTGCAGCTGGCGGCTGCGGTGGAGAACCTGAAGGCGCACCCGGCTGGCATTGAGAAGGCTCTTGCCTCGATGCTGAAAACGAATCCGAAGTGGTTCGCGCTCCTGTACGACAAGTACGTCAAGGGGTGGGGCGGGCTGTCTCCGAAGTTCATGGACAACGCCAGCACAGGCTCGGTGGCGTCGCTCGCGAAGAAGCTCGGCGCGGTGGTCCCGCCCAAGCAGAAGAAGGTCGCTCCGATGGCTCCTGGTGCCATCCCGACGCACACGAAGAAGGGCATCCCATTCATCAGCGAGATGCCGACTGCCGAGGACGTGCTGAAGAAGTACGACCTGAAGCTGGTCGGCAACTACCTCGATATCCACGACAAGACGACCGGCGGGAAGCTCGGCTACCTCATGGTCGAGGGCAGCGGCTACTCGGTTTCTCCACCGCTGACGACCGGGATGCAGACCAAGACGTTTATCGGTCGCTCGGCGTTGCCGGAGGCGATTCAGTACGGGCTCGCGGTGTCCAAGAAGATCCAGGCCGACAAGGCGGCTCCGGCTCCGGTCGCGAAGGCGGTTCCGGTTCCGGCTCGGGCGGCGGCTCCGGCGTCAAAGTACAAGGCGTGGAAGCGCAAAGCGATCACTGAAGATCCGGCTGACGAGTTGGAGAAGCGCTGGAACACGCGACGCGCTGGTGTTGGTGTCGCCGCTGATGGCGATCAGGTCGATGGTCAGTCGATCACCGTGCAGCAGGAAACGGACATGGACGGTCGGGTGATGCTGGTCGCTCGATTCAAGATCACGGAGCGGGCTCGCGCTGGCGCGCTGAAAAAGATTGCAGCCGCGACCAACCCTGTCGATGAGGGCGGCGTGTCGAAGTGGGTAGCCGGGAGCCGCTACGGCGGGGTGGCGTATGAGAAGCTGGACCCGGCGCTGTCGGAAATCCGTCGCGTGCCGGTTGCTCCGGGCGAGGAAGCGACTCTGGTTCCTGCGGTCGAGTCAATCAAGAGATTGCGGTCGAAGGATTCCAGCGTGATGCTATTGACCGGCGAGAGGTCAGAATCCGACGGGTCGCTCGGTGCTGTTCACAACGCGGTGGAGATTCGCGTTCCGATGCCGACGTCGGGAAAGAAGTTCGACGCCATCGCAGCTGCGGCGATGGAAACTCTCGGGGTCGACATCAGCAAGCTGCCTGACAAGCGTGCGCAGCAGGCGTCGCTGCAGGCGTCGCTGATTCGCAAATACGGGTTCGGGCCACGTCAGTCGGACCTGACAAACGTGCTCGACAGTCGTGGTGTCAGTACTCGGCAGATGCAGGATGAGATCGAGATAATCTACAAGCGAACGCTCGGTGGCCTACCGGACGATGAGCGGAAGATGATGGAGAGCACCGCAGCCGACGCCAAGCTGGTCGAGGTTGCTCCTGGTCACGTTGCGCTGTTCTCTCAGTCGCTGGCCGACAAGGCCGTTGCGAACGGTCGCATCGTCTACCACTCGTTTTCTAAGGGCACCGAGTTTGTCATGCAGCAGGTATTTGCTCGCAACGGTGGCGTGGCCAGCGGCTCATCGCTCCTGTCGTCGCGTGAACGCTACCAGCGGGGCGTGTTCATAGACGGCTGTTCGACCCCGAGAGATTTCGCCACGGGTGGCGCTGACTCGGTGTTTACGCGGCTGTCGAATGTCGCGAAGGTGGACGATCAACTGACTCAGAACTCCATGATAATCGATCCCAGTGAGCTTGGCAGGCTCGACCGCTATGCCTTCAACGAGGACAAATATGGACGTGTTCTGGCTGGCGAGCGGCGCATGGAATCGGAGGTTCTGAGCGCGACCGGGCGGGACGGATCTGACAACGAAACGATGTTCCGGCACTCGATCTCGATGCAGTCGGTGCGTCGGGTAAAGATAGCCAAGCGCGACGTGCGGGAAGGTGTTATTCTGTCGTTGCGTGAGCAGGGTGTAAGCGAGATGAACGGCATCCCGCTGGACGAGTTTTTCGGAAGCTGATCATGGAACCGAATTGGCCAGAGGCGGCATTGATTGAGCAGGGCGATGGCCTGGTGGCTCTTGCTCCGCGCATGGCGCGGGTGGACCACACGTTTGTGGTGTTCTGGTTTGAGGCGCAGCACGAGCGGGGCGTGGTGTGCCAAGAGTTGAACGACTCTCAGGCTCCGGCGCTCATCACGTTCACTGGCCAGAATGGTCGGCTATGGCGGTTCCGGCAGCTGACGGTCGATCTCTGGAATGAAAAGGTCGCGGCGCAGACCATCGGCAAGGTTCGCTTCAAGACCGAAGCGCAGATGATGGAGTCGCTGAACCGAGAGTGGTAGCGGGCCGTCCGTTACTAACGGTTTGGCGGTCCAGTCGGACCAGTAAGGCGGAAACATGGAACTGAGAACACCGTTCGTAACGCGGGCTGGCTCACTGATTCCGGTGGTCGGCAATCTCTGGGATTACCACGATGCGGGCTGGCGGGTGGTCGTCACCACAAACATCGGGTGGCACCCGGCCACGCTGGCGAACAACATGGGGGCGGGCTCGGTGGCGGCTGCGGCTCGTACTTGGCCTGACCTGCAGACCTGGTATGGGGCGCTCTGCAAGAAGCACGGCAACGCGCTCGGCGTGGTTCAGTATCGCTCGCGGCGGCTGATGTTCCTGCCTGTCAAACCGTTGCTGTCGGTTTCGGATCCCGAGCGCTCCTGGGATCAGGAAGCCAGCATGCCGCTGATCGATCGCGGACTCCACGATCTGAGCCGGATCGCTCTGAGCGAGGTCGGGCCGCGCATCGCTCTGGCGTTCCCTGGATGCGGCAACGGCGGGCTGAGCAGGCGAGCGGTGCTACCGCTGATGCAGCGCTGGCTCAGTCCCGCTGCGCGGGCTGGGGTGGTGCAGGTTGTAGAGTTTGATCTGAGTTCGTTCTGAGGTAGCTTTGCCTGCGTGGGGCGCGTGCCACCTACCCCCCGGAGTCGCGCGTCCTGCCGACCCGCCCCACCCGTTGCGTTATGAGCATCGGCGTGGGGCGGTTCACTTTCCGCGCTCGGCGTGGCATGCTCCGGCGCATGGACAAACCCAGCGATGTCGTGTTCAGGCCGTTCTCACTTCCCGGCGACGAGGCAAAGGTGCTCGCGGACTGGAAGCGGGAACACCCCGAAGAGGCTGCGGAGGTCGCTCGGTTTCCCGGCGACCAGACAGAGTCTGAGCGCGCGGCTCGGATGTACGAACACGCAATGGGCGAACGCGCCGAGTTGATGCAGCGCCAAGGGTGGCCGCAATCGGGCTGGTCGGACGACTCCAGCCAGCCGCAAAGCTCGGCGGGCGTGGCGCGCGACGCTGACCTGGCGGAACAGCGGCGGTCGCTGCGCGGCGGGCTGAGCGACGCTCCTGGCGATGCGCGGGCGACCGACGACAACCGAAAGCCGTTCAAGCTGTAGACGTGCGGCGCGCGTCGTGGCATAACGTCGGGCATGGCAAATTTCCCATTCCCCCGGTCGTCTGATTCGGCAAGTGGTCCCGATCTCGGCTCCGAGCAGGATCCCGAGTTCACTCAGGACGGCGCACCTGGTGGCCGGTCGCTTGGCGACGATCTGCCGAGCGTGGCGGTTCCCGGTGGCCAGCCGTTCATCCTGACGGGGTATTCCCCTCAGTCGGACCAGGACTCGCTCCCGGCTCCCGGCTCTACCGACGGCAACGGCAAGGCTCCCGAAGGCAACCGGCGCTGATCCTTTGGTTCGGTTTGCCTGGAGGTCGATGAATGGGCGCTCAGCAAGTTGAGTTGACGGGTCAGATCACGGTCGGCGGCTCGGCTTGCGCTGACTCCTGCGTCGGCGGCTCGCTCAAGCAGCAGTCGCTTTCGCTGCGTTGCTCTGGCCAGTGGTATCCGGCGGTGGTGTCCACCGATGTCCCGGTGCAGATTCAGACGGCTGGCGCGGTCGGCGCGGCCTGGGTCGAAGCTCCCACGACTGACGCGCTCGACAAGATCGAGCTTCTGATGCTGCGCGGCAACGCTCCGATGCGCGTGCGCGTCGGCGCTGCGGTGGCTCGGTTGCTGAGCACGGCGGTCGTGTTCCCTGTCACGTTCGTTGCTGAGACCCTGATCTTCATGGTGGACGGCGGCGCGGCAATCACATGCACGTTCACCGCTGGGGTCAAGACGGCGCAGCAAATCGTCAACGCGCTCAATGCTGCGGCTGCGCTAGCTGGCGGGCTCGCGGTGCTGCCGTGGAGCGTCGACACGAGTGGTCAGATCGCCCTCTCGGGCGTGGCAACCGGCGTGCAGGGCGCGGTCGCGGTGACCGGCGGAACAGCCCAAGCGATGCTCGGGTTCGCTGTCACGAGCACCGCTGTCGGCGCTGGAGCCGATACCGACTTCGTCGGGCTCTACCTGGTCGAGTATGGTCGTGGCTCAATCCTGGCTCCGTCCCGGGTCCAGGTGAGCGGCATCGGCCAGCTGGAAGTGTTCGCGGCAGGCACTACCGCCTGACCGCACGGCGCGGGTGTTCCGCGCTTTATCTGACAAAGGAAACAACGCGATGTCTCGATCACTCCGCACCGTTCTCAACGAGTCCAATCCCAACAAGATATCGGACGCCATGAAGGCGGTGCGCGTCGGTGACGCGCTCGCGGTCCTGCCGCGTCGCATCGCGGCTGCGGTCGTGGCGCACGTCCTGGTGCTGCCGGAGGACGCCAAGGCGGCGGTCATTCTGCAATGCCTGGTCACGGCGGGCGGCGTCACGGGCCGCTTCACGGCGGTGTCGG
>Ga0315291_10001077_pt1 | contig 36572 bp, 36 predicted proteins | sample YL17G12_20_MG_FD_203070 | JGI IMG/M metagenome (GOLD analysis project Ga0315291, IMG submission 203070) | Sediment microbial communities from Yellowstone Lake, YNP, Wyoming, USA - YL17G12_20 | ecosystem: Environmental > Aquatic > Freshwater > Lake > Sediment | place: USA: Wyoming | collected...
GCTTGATATGCGAGCCACTCATTTCTGTCCTCCATCATCCAGGCCATTCCTAATCAGTTTCTGTGCGGCTTCGGCTCCGCTCAGAAGGTCAGCAACGTGATGCTTTATGAGTTCTTCAAGTCTTGTTGGTTCTTCAAGACTCTTCTTCACCAAGTATTGCGATGAATGTGCCACAGCCGTACAAAAGTACCACATTCCTTGGTTGGCCCTTTCAGGATTTTGCGCATTCTTAACGATGAACGCAGCACACGCAGGGTCATTCATTTCTTTGTCTTGACTGCAAGACTGCGCCACAAAGCGAATCCAGACGTCAATAGGTTGCAGCAATTCCCGCCTCTGGGTAGGGGCAAGACCATAATAGACTGCGACATCACGGAGGAAAAATGATGCTATCTTGTCCGCTATGCCGTTGACTTCCTTGAGCTTCTTGTGAGCCTCCGCAACTCTGTTGTTTCTAATCTCATCTCTTGCCCACGCGACAAGTGGCGTTTTTACCTCAAGCGCCAATTCTATAGCGGATTTCTTTTTCACGGTACGACTTTGTTTTACCTTTTTGTACTTTACTTCATATCGAGAACCCTTTGGACAAACAGGATTGTTTGCATAATTAACGCCCTTGCCGGCAAGCATCGCCTTGAATTTTTCCCACACCTTGCCAGCACTCTTTTCTGACATAGCCTGCGCACGAACGTTATCTATCGCTTCCGCTGCAGCGAATCGATAATCTGGTGAACTCCCTTGCCGCTCGAACGCATATCCCCGAAGAAACAGCCGTACCGAACCCCACATGTTTTCTTCAAAATCATGGCAGCCCTTCCAATCGGGCATCATGACTCGTTCTCGATAGACGCTTGCCAATTCTTCAAACCTATCAAACATGGCCTACTTTCCTTTCCCAAAGTCAAACTGCGTTTGTTTCTTCGCACGATCTTCTTTCTCGGTTATAGTCATCGTAGCATCTTCGACAACGCTACGCCAGTTCGCCATGATTTTGCTCAGTGCGGCAAGTTCGCCCGTCGGCGAAACATCGCCCATCTCTCCGCCCTTGAGCGAAGGTCCGGCAAGTGCCTGAGCCACGAGGCGCATCTGCTCGCGGTTCACGCCGGAGTCGCGCAGGAATTCCGCAAGCGCACGCGGGCGATTCTCCATCAACCATAGTGTCCGGTGCAGAGCATCGATAATGGGCGCGGGTGTCCCATTCTCGTGCGGCAGACCCAGTTTCTCATCGTCGCCACGTTCGGAATAATCCCGCAGCCGATAATTACTCTTCTTCCTCTCAGCCAATGCCCTTGTGCCATAAGTAATGGAATGCGGCCCCTCCAGTTCCACGTGCGTTCCGTTGGCAAAAACAATTGCCTCGCCAGCGTCTAGTTCCGCCATGCGATAGGTATAGCGCCATAGGATGTAGAATCGCGTGGCAGGGTCTATTCCGCCAAGCCCGTATCGTCCGCCATTGGCTCCGACTTCTTTGGAGAGGCGTGCAAGTATGCTGTCTAGGACGACGGATTCAACCTCAAACAAAAACCGCTCTGCGGGGACAGACTCGCCATTGGCGTACTCAACTTGAACATAACGCGTGAAGGCGCGCAAGCCCGCGCCCACGCATGCAATCAGCAGGTCCGCGCCTGAAACACCCATGTCCCAAAGCGTCTGGACACGCTCGCGTACTATTTTCTCCAGTTCCGGCTGAACATTAAATTCGTATTGCCCCTTTTCCTGTCCCTCGCGCTTGCGCGCAACTAGGAAAATACTGGTGGCAAGAGCCGCTGATTCTCGTGCTTGCATTCGACTTGCTTGCTCTGAATCGATTGGCCACGCTTCTGTAACCGCAAAGCCAGATCGTCTAAGCGCATCAACAAGGGTTGTCCAGCCCAGAGTCGTCTTGTGGGCATATACAACAACTAGTTGTCCGCTCGGTTTTAGAATTCTATGCGCTTCGGCGAATGCATTTGCCATCATTTCCTCATATGCCTCGCGTGCTTTCTGTTTCGAGCCGCCATGTCGATCCGCGTCTGCTATTGCCTCCCCCTTCTTGGGTGTGCCCTCAGAGGCAAAGTGCTCCGCGTACAGATGTCCCACTGTACGGCGTAGCCATACATAGAAGTAATCGGAGATTTCTGCATAAGGTACGTTGTCATAGTATGGGGGATCAGTTACGACGGCATCTAGTAAATTATCGCTCATACCGGTTGCTAAAGCACTGCCCCGAAAAACTATCGCGTCCCTTCCGCCAGATTGTTCTGCTATGGCTGGCACAATCCAATTCAATGCAATCGGATAACTCGCATTCTCTTCATTAAAAGGATTTGATTCGGCAAAATCCCACGTCATTGAAATTGCATGACGCGCGAATGTTTTGGCAGTTCGTTCACCTTGCTGATAATGCCATACACATAGCGTAGACGAGTATATTGCAACACGGTCGACAAGAAGAGCCAGATAGGCTGTAACCGCTCGCCTTATATCCTGGGGATGGTCAGTGAGGAGACCGTCAGCATTGTGAACAGCTTGAACAAAAGACAATAGGCAAACCTGCTGACGGTATGTGAAAAGGTCTCCCCATGTTCTGATCCCGTATGGTCGTACCCGCACACCCAGCGTGTTCTCGCGCGACGTACTTGGTTGATTTGCAATGGATTCCGTTGGAACGGTGAGTTCACTTTGAGCACACAGACGCTCGAGGCGAAATCTTATTTGTTTTTCAGTTGGAATAATGTGAGTTAATTCGTCTGCCGCGATATACACCTTGGCAGTGCTTCCCCTGCGCGAACATGCAACGGCCATAAGTTGTTGTCCAATTCGCCCAGCCCATCCTTCCTCTTTCACATAGTCAATATCTGCCACCGTACCGCAAAATGGGCATGTCGCATTGCCACCCTTTGACCCCGCTTCAGGACTGAAGCCAAGCGCCTTTTCTGTCTTGGCCTCAACAATTTCGAACCGGATACATCTTGTGCTGACGTCAGTAACTGTCTTGGCGGCGACATAACGATCCTTTTTCTTACACAACCAAGTCTGCCGCGCCAGCGGTACTGTTGCCGTGCACGCAGGGTTCTTGCATGTTACGGTTCGCGTCCAGAGGTAAGCAACTGGCGTCAGATAACCCTTCGGGACCGTCAGCCGTCCTTGTGTGTCTTTCGCAAACTTCATCACACTTTGGGGCCGTTTCCCGATTTCCTCGGGCGCTGCCTTTGGGTCCGGAATGGGAGGATAAAGGTCTCCAATCTCTTCCTTTACCTTTTCAAGAACCCAGTTTCCCCAGTATTTGACTTCCTCAGCCAGCCCGCCCCACGTGGGGTGTCCATCTTTGTCTTTCGGTCCTGTCATCCCGCGCGCGTTTGTGTCTGGTTGACCGTACTTCTGCGGATAAACAAGCGTACAGAGTTCGATGATATGCGCCACGGGATTGAGGTCGAGCGCATAGGCCTCGCAGCCGAGGCGTAGCGCCTCAAGCGGAATCGCGCCGCCGCCCGCAAACATATCCAGCACGCGCGGACGCGGTGCGCGTCCGGCCTCGATATCCTCTCGCGTGACCTGTTCCCCCTTAAACTTGAATTCCTCAACCCATGCAGGCTTTGCCCCGCCAGAACGCACACCTGCCTGTGCCGTGCCCGGCACGGCAGACAGGTCTTTCAGTTCCGCAGTGAGGCGGTCGGCGTGGGCATCAAGAATATGCTTCTGCGCTTCCGCGATGAAGCGGGGATTGCCCGGATACTTGCACAACTCCGTAACGAACTTGGCGGCATTGGCGCGGCCAAGACTTTGCTTTTTATTGTCCGGTCCATTCTCCGGCACAAATTGTGACGCAGGGACAAGCGCGCCATACACCGCCGCCCTGCACGCAACAAGCGGACGCCGCGCCCACCACAGATGCAGCGTCGAGATATGCCCCTTGCGTACAGACTTCTCCCGCGACGCTTCCGCGCTAATCGCCTCAATCGGCAAATAATCCTCAATCAGTCGTTTATCGTTCAATCGTTACTCCAACTCTATCGCAAGGAAAGAACCGTTCGACATGCGTGAAAAGAACCCCCGTGCCGAGGATTCGCTATTTAAACCAGGTAAAAGACCGAATGGTGGAACATCGCTGGTCTTCATTGTTTCCTTTTGCGGCGGGCCAAAAGGTCGTGCTGGCGGGAGGGTGCCGCGTTGCAGCAAGGCTCGAAGGTCAGATTCAATGCCCGCGAATACTCGTAGGTTACGAAGTGCGTCAACCTGCGGGTGTCCGATTGCGCGTGCAAGTTCCCACGGCCTCCAGTATGTGCCGGCGAATTCCTTCGTCACTTCCTCAGTCAGACTCAGCCTGAAGGTGGCGACTTCCCCTGGGGATGATTCGGAAGCCGGTCGCCGCAGCAGCCTTGCGGCCTCTTCATGGAGGCCAGCTGCTTGCAGGACGGCTGCATAGTGGTAGCGCCTGGCTACGTTCTCCCAGCCTTCGTGAAAATACCTGTCGAATGCAAACGGGGGGTCTTCCACATGGAACTGGCTCGGCTCCACTTCACCATCGGAAGCGGCAAACAGGCAGCATGCGAAAGATCGCCCTTTGCTGTCCTGAGTCCACCTGAGCGTCCGTTGCCATGCCATCGGCGGTCCTGTCTTGGCCAGCTGTTTCAGTGCCTTACGCTTGCTCTTACGGAACGTGTCCCAACTTGTGGCCCCTTTAGATTCAAAAACGATATGTTCACCTGCAAAAGTGTTAGCCATGAAATCAGGAGTCGTTTCCGTTGACTCCGGTATGCGACTAAGTGTACTCAAATCAAGCGCGAGCGCGTCCTCCATGAAGAGACAGGAAAGCCCTTCGCCCGTCGACTCTGCCCAGCGCCTTCGCCAGCCGCGTTCGGCGCCCCCAGCGAGGTGTATTTCAGGCGCGTATGCAACGTCCTCTCGCCAGAACATGTCCATGATGGCTTCGGGGACGAGCGCCATCTCAGGATGGGCGAGTGATGATGCCAAGGATGGCGTATCCAACAAACGTCGCATGTGCATGAGACGGATTAGCGGAACGCTTAATACTTGAAGGTTTGCGTGGACACTTGTCCCCGAAAAAGATAGGAAGAGTGGTGATGGCCTCTCGTGCCGCCACATGTGCCACAGTTCTTCCAGGATGGGATGATGAAAGAACCGCCGATACTTGTGGAAGGCGGCAAGGGCAAGGAAGGGATGAGTGAGAGCGCCGAGTTCGAGGCGGGCCAACTCATCCTTGTTCAGGCCGCAACCACCGAGACGCAGCGGCACGGTCACTCTTTGCCCAAGGGATTGAACCTTTTCTTTCACCCAATCTGGGTATGGGCGTGACCCTTGGACCAGCGGTGGCGCATTCAAGAAAAATTGTCCGAGGTCTTCCGGACGGACTTCCTCACGTGCGAGCAGTTTGCTGACAATTATCTGTGCATCCTGGCCCAGCGTTGGGAGCGTTTGCCATTCATATAAATGTTCCTTGACGGCTTTGCTGAGGAAGGATTCTCTTTCTTCCTCAAGTAACTCTTGTTCCTTCCATAATCTGGCAATTTCCCCACGCGTATGTTCCTTGCCATAGATACGTGTACATTCGTTCACGAGTTCACCGGCGAGGTAACAACGATTCTCAACATTACACCCATCCAGAAGCTTCTTCCAGAGAGTAACCATGTCCCTAGAGCCGTAAATCGCACAGATGATTGGGAAGTGGAGTTCTCCCATTTCCCAGAGTCTCTGCAACTCTGGCAATAACATACCAACTGCCTTTCTTGCATGTTCGAACCTGTGAATCAGATCGGCAAGTTGAGATTCATTCCCGGAATACCTTGTGACCCTTCCCTGATTCTCACTCCGCAACATCCTCTCTAGTTCTGCCCACTGGATTGGTGGTGAGCCGCCTGTTGCCCACTCTTGGGCATAAAGAGATAACAATTCCGTTTCGTCGTTCGCCGCTACGACTTTTTGCAACCAGGAATCATAGGTCGACTTTTGTCGTTTTCTAGCCATGGTCATCTATCCTCCATGCGGCTTTCTCCACTGCTTCTGCCGGAATATCGAAATACCGTGCCGCCACGACCTCGCGTTTGGCGTGGTCGAGGTGTTTGACCGGATTGCGAATCATCAATGGCTTTTTGTCGGGATTGTCGAGCGGGTTCCAGACTACGTAGAGCCAGTACGAATCGCCGAGTTGCATGGCTTTGTACCATTCATTTGTTGTAAGGCGAATCGGGAAGCCTCTCGTGCGGCCTTTGACTTCTATCCGCCGGATGCCCTCCACCGGATCGCGATAGCCGGTTTGCGCGTCGGCCGGGCCAAGACTGCGAATGTCAAAACCAATCTTGAGATGTCCCACACGCTCACATTCCCATCCGCGCGCGTTTTCGTGCGCTTCCACAACATCTTCAGCGGCCTTTTCCACGCGGCGCTTGAGATTTGTATCGATATCTTCGGGTGCCTGCGCGAACCCAGTTGCGGCTGACACGCCTTTGGGAAGCACGAGGGCGGTTCCGATATGACGCAATGGCCCATGCTTGGCCACAACAAGGCGCTCCAATCCAGCCATGCGTTCCTTCTGCGTTCGATGCAAATCCGCCAGATCATTCTCTGCGCGCTGACGTGCAAGCGAGACCTCAGGCGACAGCATCTCGCGGGATTTCAGTTCCATTACCCGGTCTTGCGCAGCGCGAATCCGGGCTTCAAACGACTTCTCTAGATATTCTCCGCAAACTTTAACAAAGTGGCGACGCTCTTCTTGACAGCGTTCCCGACACTCCCTCTGATATGTACCCTTCAGGAAATCCGCCGCATGGGCCGGGTCAACAGAATCAATCTCGGCAAACGGCTGAGGATGCTTCGGAATATCCCACAGGCAATCCGCCGGAACAACGGAGAACTTCTCCGATGCATGCTCCGCCAATTCCTCACGCACGGCCACAAGTTCGCCGTAAAGTGCCTCTGGTATTCCCTTCGTGTTTTGTCCTTTTATCGCGGACTCGAAGAAATGCAGAAGATACGGCACCTCGGTCGTCTCATCCAGGAACACAGCGACACCGGCCATTTCCGGCGCAAGCGTATAGTTCAGTTTTTCGTCTACGGCGGCGTAGAGAGGATGGCCCGGTCCCATTATGACGGCGTCAATGTGTTGATCTTGTTCGAGATGTTCCTTGTGAAACGTAATTTTGCGATATGAGTCTTCGGCTTTGCCGAGCCGCCGCACTGACTCCAGCCGGTCTGAACGGAGGTCCGCCAACACGTGCTCCACCCGCCATAGTCCATCAGCACGGGCTTCAACCTTCAGGCCGATTTCACCGCAGGCTTTGATGAAATGCTCTTCGACATAGCGCGGCATGAGACGACGTTCTTCCGCCTCAGCGTTGGAGCGCTGGAAGGTCGAGAAGTCCACATTCCCACGGGCAAGCGCTATGCCAGTTGCTTTCTCATAATCCTGAAGTTTACGCGGGTCCATGCGCTCAATTTGGTCCAGGTACTCGTCCAGGCGACGCGGGTCGTGCGCGGCTTCACGTAGCATTTCCGGCAAGTTCACGTCGTTAAGCGAAAGCACTTCGCCGATAACATCGAAAACCCTGTCCGCGAGGACATCTCGCATCTGGTCAAGTTTCTCCAGAAGGCGCTGCAGAATCCGTCCCTCAACGATTGGCTGGCCCTCTTCAGAGTCACTTGCCACGAAGTTGAAGGCGTGACAATCGCGTTCCTGTCCAATGCGATGAATGCGTCCCAAGCGCTGCTCCAAGCGCGTGGGATTCCAGGGCAGGTCGTAGTTTATCATCAAGCGGCAGAACTGAAGGTTGATGCCTTCGCCAGCGGCCTCGGTCGCCACACATACCTGGCGGCTCGTTCGGAAATCCTCCTGCGCCTGCTTGCGGTCGCGAGGGTTCATGCTGCCGTGTATTTGGCATGTCGAATATCCCCACTTTTCCAGATGCTCGCGGAGGTAAGTCAGTGTATCACGTTGCTCAGTAAAGATAAGAAGTTTGCCGCGACCGTCACGTAGTTCGTGAAACTCCGCTTTCTCAAGACATTCGCGCAGGGCCGAGAGTTTGGAATCGGCGGCATGGTCACGGACACGACGGGCTTGTGCGAGTAAATCACGCAACGCGGCAATCTCCGAGCGCAGTTGGTCAAGTGCCACTGCACCAGTAAAGTCGTCGATAAGCCTGTCGCGTTCCTCGTCGTCGAGGTCATCTTCATCTTGTTCTGCGTCGACATATCGTCTCTGCTGCAACTGCGCCAGCCGTTTCGCGAGTTGAGCCGGGGGGAGTTCCTCTAATTCTCTGAGGAGTGTCTCCTGGCGTTCAAGTCGTCGTCGTATGGATTCGTGGATGGCCATCGTGGAACTAGCCAACCGTCTCTGGAGGACGGTACGGACGAGGGCCACGCTGGCTTTCTTGCGACCGCTTGCCTGTGGAAGAAATTCATTTATATATGCTGTAACCGCTTTGTAGAGGTCGTACTCTTCGTGGTTCAGTTTGAACGTAACAGTATGTGCATGGCGGTCGGGAAAAAGTCTTCTGCCATTGATATCCTTCAAGTCCTCTTTGAGCCGACGCAGTGCCCAAGGACAATCTGGCCCAAGCCGCAGAATTTTACGACGAATTTCACCGGCCTTATTTCCAGCGCGATGAGGTTCTGGGAATATATCGGGATCAAGAAGCCGCACGAAATGAGCAAAGCGGTCATCATCGCCGTGGTGCGGCGTGGCTGTAAGCATTACCACGTGATTTGCCTGTGCCGTCAGGTGTTCGGCGAACTGATATCGCTTCGTTTTTTCGACTTCATCCCCGCGCGATGACGAATGCTTCGTATATGCGCTGCATTTGTGCGCTTCGTCGATGACCACAAGGTCCCACTTTTGTTGCCATACCCTTTCCCGCACGTCGTCCTGCTTCACATAGTCAAGAGAAGCAATAACTTGGTTCATGCGCTGCCACGGGTTGACCAGTTGTTGTTGATCCACAGCGGCGAAGATGATCTCGAATACCTCGCCAAACCATCGTTGGAGTTCGTCCTGCCACTGAATGGTGAGTGGAGCGGGACAAATGATGAGAATACGCTCGATAGCCTCACGCAGTTTCATTTCCTTGATGAGAAGCCCGGCCATAATGGTCTTTCCAGCGCCTGGATCATCGGCCAGAAGAAAGCGAAGCCGAGGCTGCGGGAGCATTCTCATGTAAACGGCTTCGACTTGGTGTGGCAGTGTCCTGATGCCGGAGAGGCTAACCGCAAACTGCCGGTCATGCGTATAGGCAAGACGAATGCGAGAGGATTCCACCAAGAGACGCAGTTTTTCAGCGTCAACAGGTTTGGTTTTGGTTGCGGATTCGACTTTCTGGCCGACGAGGGCGTTTGCTTCTTCAATGGAGAGAACGGCTTCGTCAGGCGTGCCATCATGGAGCCGCACCCGGCACTCAAAGCCATCATGGATAGGGCGCACAAACTCCAAGACCACTGGCCCGGCAAAATGGCCAGGGAGAGTTATGCGCTGCCCGACAGGAAAATCCTTCTCAGTCAAGCCCATTCCACTACACCTTTCTGTTCTCCGTGTACGTTCAGGTCTTGATCATATTTTATTATACCACGTGCGTGTGACAAAAATGTGGAACATTCGAGGTTAGGACATGATGGCATTATACTACCTGATCGGGGCGAGAGCCAACGTTTTTAACCTAGAAAGCACCTCACGCGATTCATGAGATGTCGCGAGACGTTATGTAAACACGACATCATCACTAGCAGGGAAGCATCACATCAACAAACTCGTTTTGAATGATCGCCAGACCCAGGTTATGGAACAGCACATCGCAGTAGTCCATTCGCACTGCTACCTGAGACAAACTGGAGTTGAAATCGACGTGCGGCAGATATCCTGTGGAATGGACACCACACGATTGGACGGCAAGGTGATATGCCGCACTCCAGTCCGCCCCTGGCATACTTTCCGCATGATTTGCCAGACATGCGCACTAGATAAATGTCTCTTTCACCAAAGGAATGCTTGGCGGAGTTTGCCTTCTTGCATGAGAGATGCGGGCGTGCCTTCCTGGAATATCTTGCCCATCTTGAGGGCAATCATTTTGTCGCAGATTTCGGCGACTTGTCTTACCTTCTGCTCGACGATTATTACTGTCATACCGTGTTCTTTCTTGAGCACTAGGATCCTTTCGAAGACATCGGCGACACTCTTTGGTGACAGCCCCAACGATGGTTCGTCGAGAAGCAATAACTTCGGCCGCGTCATCAGTGCCCGACCTAGGGCAAGCATCTGTTTTTCGCCGCCGCTGAGCGTTCCAGCAGACTGTTTGTAGCGGCTCTTCAGGACCGGCAGAAACGTCAGCACCTCATTGACTCTAGTCGCCAGCAGGCTCCTGTCAAGCGAGAATCCTCCCATGGTAAGGTTCGCGGACACCGTCATGTCCTCGAAGACACGGTTGCCCTGTGGACAAAATCCGATGCCTGCGGCGAATCTCGCCGATGAGACCGTGTTCTGGACTTCCTTTCCTTCAAAGAGAATCTTGCCAGTAGTCGGTTTGAGAATGCCGAATATTGCTTTGAGTAATGTGGATTTGCCAGATCCATTGGGTCCTACGATACCAAGGATGCTGTTATGTTCAACACAAAGGCTCACACAATGCAGGACAGGCTTTGTGTTATAGCCTACTGCGACATTCTGAATTTCCAGGAGCGGGTTCATATCCTATTCAATATATGCCTCAATGACGCGGGGGTTATTGCGGATTTTCTCAGGAGGTCCCTCGTCGATCTTCTGTCCCACGTCCATGAAAACCACCGTGTGGGCGATTTTCGTAACCACTTCAAGGTTGTGTTCAATAAAAACCACCGTCTTGCCCTTGTTGGCCAGATCAGTGAGAATATCAAGAATCTTCGTTATCAATTCTGGGTTCACTCCTGCAACCGGTTCGTCGAGAAGCAACACTTCTGCACCGGATGCCAGGCATGAGGCTAGTGTCAGCAACTTCTGTTGCCCGTAAGACAACGTTTCTGCCAAGTCGTCCTGCTTCTCTGCAAGTCCGACGTATTCGAGCCACCTCGCTGCTTCTTCTCTGTTCTTGAGTTCTTGCGCTCGCTGAATCGGCAATCTCAGAATTGCATGGGCGATGTTTTCGCCCAGTTGATGAGGGGACGCAAGCATCACATTTTCCAGTGCGGTCATGCGGCCTATAAGTCGAAGGTCTTGAAATGTGCGGCCTATTCCAAGACGCGCGCGCTCACATGGCTTCAGGCGGCATATCAGATTTGAGTCGTGGTAAACCTCGCCAGTTTCTGGCTCGACAAACCCACAGATAACGTTGAACAGCGTAGTCTTGCCTGCACCATTTGGGCCGATAAGGCTCGTGATACGTCCGGACTCGAATGTGCAAGAGAAGTCGTCAAGCGCGGCCGTGCCATCGAAATGCTTCGTCACATTATTTACAGTCAGGACGGACTTCACCGTTCGCCTTTCTTGAACGTGTATTCGCCGAGAAATCCTTCTGGCATGAACATCATGAACAACACGAGCAGTCCGCCATAAAATATCTGTCTCATATTGGCTGCAATCGCACTCGGCATGCCTATAAATCGAAAGAACTCCGGAACCATTACTAGAACCAGTGCTCCAACAATGGACCCGACGAGGTTGCCGCTTCCACCGATAATCACAATGGCTAGAATGAAGATAGATTCATTTATGGTAAAACTAGTCGGATCAATAAAGGTGATATAATGTGCATAAAGAGCGCCACCGATGCTGGCAATCGCCGCACCGGTCACGAATACACTGATCTTGAAATACGTGACGTTCTTGCCAAGAGACTGAGTAAATACTTCATCCTCTCGTATTGCCCGAAGGACTCTGCCATAGGGGGAGTGTACAATACGATTAAGGAAAAACAATGCCAGAACAGCAAATGCTCCCACCAGGACTAAGAAATGAATGTGTGTCACGAAGGTGAATCCCAATATTTCAGGTCGTGGGATACCCGGCAGACCAAACGGCCCGGCGGTCACTGACACCCAGTTGTTCATAATGCTAAAGGCGATAATCTGAAATGCGAACGTGGCTATGACGAAGTAATCTCCCCGCAAACGCAAGGATGGCACTGCTACTACGAGGCTAAGCAGGCCTGCGGCCACGATACCGCATGCGATATTCAAGAGAAAATTGGTGTGGGCGTGCAGAGCCATCAGTGCGGCGACATAAGCGCCAATACCATAGAACCCGGCGTGTGCAATTGACAATAGCCCCGTGTACCCAGAAATCAAGTTCAGGGACATCGAGAGAATGGCGTATATCCCGACCAATATGAATAAATGCAACAAATACGTCATACGTGAACCGTTCTCATTTTCTTGCCGAAGAAACCCTGTGGGCGGAAGAGCAGAAAGATCAATAGTATTACAAATACGATTGCATCCTGCCACTTCGCACTGATCTGCCACGTTCCTAAGTGCTGCGTCATACCCAATATCAATGCTCCAAGCGCAACACCTGGGATGCTATTACGCCCGCCTACAATAACCGCGACGACTCCCATCAGCAAGGCCCGCATACCCATAGTCGGCGTCATGTCCGCATCAAGCGAGACCACAATTCCGGCAATACCTGCTAGTGCGGATCCCAAAACGAATGTGAGCAAGATGATATTGTTTACGTTCAAGCCGCTGATGGAAGCCAGTTCGGGGTCGCTCGCCACGGCACGCATCCCTTGTCCCATTTTCGTCCATCTCTGGAAAATCATAACTGCGATAGACAACGTAATTGCGGATGCAATAATGATAACTTGAACAGGGGTAATGTGAGCGCCGAGTATCTCCCATCCTTCACGAATAGACCATGTGCGAATTGACCTCGTACCGTTTCCGAAAAGCAGCGATATCACATTCTGCAAAACAACGTAGAAGCCAAGTGAGGCGACAAATATGACGAGGATTGAAGATTTCTTTCTTCGCAATGGTCTGCTGACACCAATTTCGAATACCAATCCAAGCGCGATAGTGATGCCCACACCAACCATTATTGCGAATCCCAATGCCAGTCCCGCAATGCTTATACAGGCATAGGTCACATACATTCCAGCCACATAGAGAGCACCGTGCGCAATGTGGAACAACCCAGTTACACGGTAAACCAATGCAAAACCCAGTGCTACAAGGCATATAGCCGCTGATGATATGAGGCCGTTAATGAGTTGCTGGCTTAACACTTTTATCCTTTAGAGAATAGTGACACTTTCTTTTAAAGTGCTTCATTGCGATAGTTGCTTACCTATGCCGATGGCACTGAATCTCGTAGCGTAGCCTTTTTGGCTCAATGCTTGTGCTGGATGTGACCGCCCGAATCGTAGACTACGATAGGCGCAGCGCAACCCTTCAAGCGGCTCTTAATTGATCTTAGTTTCTGAGACAACTGTGATGTCGTGGCCGCAGATACGCCCCGAATCATCGCAAATCCTTCGTCTCTTGTTAGATAGCCAGTCCGGACCTCTGCCGCAACGAGCTCGCATAGGGCATTGCGGCTGCTGCATGGAGTTCTTGACTCACGAGACAACCACGGCACTAGACAATTACTTGACAATCCGGACACTTTCGTTTCCTTCCAGCCAATTTTCTTAAGAATCTGGTCGCCTGCGTTACGGTTCACAGACAATGCAAAAGGCAAATTAATCGTGTTTACATAATGCTTACCGTTATCGCTTGCTATCGTGCCAAGAGATGTGACTCGAGGCAGCAGTGATCGATACTTGTTTTCTCCATTCGCAACCCATCGTATTCCCAAAAGCCGGGCGATGCCAAGCACAGCACTGCTAATCTTCTGGTTGCATATATTACAGCACTTCTCCATTGCTATGCCGCCCTCAGGTTCCAGAATCGAGTCGACATCAAAGGGATCAAAGACTACTAGATGTCTGGTGCCAAGGTTGTTGGAAATCCGCTTCGCCTGAGCAATAACAGCATCTGGCATGAATCCATTGTTCAAGGTTACGGCTATTACGTTCAAGTTAAGACTTTGGCGCAAGAGGGATAGTGTGATGCAACTGTGTCGTCCACCAGAAAACTCCAGCAGTGTTGCGCCGTCCTCAATAGCGCCTTTTTGGAAAGTCCGTACTTCGTGGTCAACGCGTTTGCGGTCGTAGTGTCGCAGAAATAAGCCGCAAGCAGTACAGAGGCGAGCACTGGTGCTTACAGGACTGATACATTGTATACAGTGTTTCATGTGTATCACAGCCTAATTATCCGAACAGACTTATTATGGGTAATCTCTGGCACGTTACGAAACTCTTTCAACCATTCCTTTATTTTGTTTTTCTTCTGCAGATCAATGACTTCTGGAAAAAACAACGTGACTGGGCCATCTGCGGAAACCGTCACCGCAAATCCAGAATCAGTCGTCAGAGCATATTCATATGCCGCGCTGTGCTTGGTTCCGCATGATCGCAGCCACGGATAATCAAGCCATGTCTGGGCAGCTTTTATTTTCGGCATATCTTTACTGGCATTCAAATCGAGCTGAAGGACTATCCTAATCTTATTCAGGATTATACCATCTTTCAGAAAGACTACCGCGCCATCTACAGCAGAAAATTGCTCAATGTGTTTCCAAAAACTATCGTGTTGTGTTCCTTGCTGGAGGAATGCAAGCCAATTCGCTTTGGTTTCAGGTGCGTCGCCAGCAGCAGTATCTGTGCTACACCAGCCGTCTGGCCTATCGCCGGGATGAAACACGAAAAGTGCACCTTTTTTTTGTCGCGAGATTCTGGAAAACAACTTAACCATCTGATTTGTCAACATAGTGGTGATCTTCTCATCAGATGTAATTTGTTGTTTTCCCAGAAATATCTCAATGCGCTTTTTTAACGCGGCGGAAAACTCCCCGGCGCCCATTTGTGGCAGTTCCCATTGGAGGTGATCTGATACAAGGATCAGGGATCCATCATGATATAGTTTCATAGTGAAGTCGGGTTCGTATATGACAATTAGTATCTCTTTGTTGCCAAAGGTTAATGCCTCAGCATAATCCTCTACCGTAATAGGGGTAGGTGGTTGGCCTAACTGTTGCCGATAATAATACGCATGCACCAAATCATTAAGATTGCTCACGTGCACTGAGTTGCCCATGAGAAAAATCACGCTTTTGTCAGCCTCTTGGTCCCCAATAAATTCTCTTGCTTTTTCGAGAGTGTTCACGTCCACGGTGTCTGGGTTGACGGGTTTATAGACACATAGTTGGATGTGATCCGGATACTTCCGTTCCTGAATATACGAACGCATACCATGGCATGCCATCTCAACTCGAAGTGGATCACCGGAAACAAGATCCACTGCATCCCATGGTGGTTTGCGGTCTGGAGGGTCCGTATAAACGCCTGGCTCATACTCCTTTTTGAGAGATGGTATTATGCCTCCGAGTCTCTCTAAGTACTCTTGATGCGCCAGCATAAAGAAGAAACCATATTCCTTTCCTTCATATACGCTTAAGTGAGGCAAATGCATTACAAAATCCATGAACGTTTTTACTGCCTCAAGTGGAATCGGCGATTCTGATAAGCATGACGCCAGTACGAGGTCGGCAGAATTCTTGTGATCAGTAATTCTTAAAAGATGTCGCAGTTCGTTCCATGCTTGCCCCTTATTGCTATAGAATTGCGTACGGTAAGCCCGTGAAACTTCTTGCCCAAAAAGTCCGTAAACGAGTTCTGACAAACGTTGGCAATACTCCAGACACCCTTCGTGCTCCACAGGTGTTTCTGTCATAAGTGTCCATGCGCAACTTGGTAGATTTGGTTGAGCACAAGCCGGAAATGTATAAACGCACGGGCCAGAAAAAGGCTCGTACAAGAGGTATGCTTGGAGTAGCGTAAGAATATCATCGTTGCGGTCGCCGCTGCCTAACGCGCAATATGGCAAATGTTCCGTAAAAAAATCGCATACAGTATCCCATTTCGCGTTTTCTCTTTCTATGATATCAATAGAAGATTGCCGCGCGGTAGCCAGGTCTTTTTTGATCCCGTCATACACGCCAGGTGACACCTTTCCGTAGTGAGTAAAGACAAGCCTCCAAATTTCAGCGAAAGCGGTACTTTCAATGGGGGCCTTGAGAATTCGAACTAGGTCTGGAAGAAGGTTATGGATGCTTAGCCACGAACCTCGCATGGCTCCTGTGAAGACGAGACCAATTGGTCCTAATGGATCTGATGTGTTGAATACCTGTTCATTTAGAGTCTTATGTCGACCAAACAGCCAGAAATACGTTTGGAGGTAACGCGAAAAAAAACGTTCGAGTCTTTTTGTGTCCTTTGCATCGCGTAGCAGTTTTATGGACTCGTCTTGAGCAAAAGTCTTCAGGTGATCACTTTTGCCAAAATGTTGCTCAACCTTGGCGGAAAATCTAGGGGTTGGCAAATATACAGACTGTCGCAATTGTTCTAATCCTACGCTTCTATAGTGACAACCTACTAAGGTGGGACTTGCCTTCTTCAGTATCTGTTGCACACTTGACAAGAGCGATGGTTTGATATCGGCGAATTTGCAGAAATCTAGGAATTTGTCGTTTGGGAGGCCTTCTATTAGTGGTGCGAAAAAATACCCTTGTTGTTCAGCCAAGCATCGTTCGAGTTGCATTGGATCATTGGGGTTGAAAGGGCTATTAGCCAGTACAAATCGAAGAAACATACGATAGATCTCTCGCACAACAGAGAGATTTGGAAAAACATCTGAATCAGGTTGGTTTTCTGCCATTACCATCTCTCCAAGAATTCACTATCTACATAATTACGGCATAACGACAGCCTTTCCGTTTTCATAACGCAAATGGTCAAACTTCACGTCAACAATATCTCCGTTCTGGTCAAAAGTAATCGGCCCCATTGGTGTGGCAAATCCGGAGAGTTGTGCAATATATCCTCTCAGTGCCGGTCCGGAATAGTCTGCATTCCGAAGAGCATCGGCAGCGACCAGCATCAGACAGTATGCCTTTAGTCCCACGGCATCAGGTTCTGCGTTATATGCGTCTCGGTAGGCTTTGGCGAATGCTTCATATTCGGGTCCACTTCCCTTGGCCGGGAGCAGGAACATTACACCCTCGCAAGCATTTCCAGCAATTTGAACAATTGACGGATCACTTAATGCATCTCCTCCGTAATATTTCGCCTTGAATCCAGTCTCGGCAGCTTGTTTGAGGAAATAACCTGCCTCGGGTGAATGCGTCAATAGTAAGACGGCCTCTACATTGGCAGAGCGTATTTTCTCCAGCTGGGCGCGCAAATCAGTTGCTTCGGGTTGGCATGATTCAATTATGACAGGAGGAACATTAGCATCGGTAAGATACTTGAGCGCGACATCTTTTTGACCAACCCCGTAATCGTTCTCGACGTAGAGTATTGCGATTCTCTTTGAGCCATCGTGCAAAGCCCATTCGGCCAGCTTGGCTGCGCCAAGAGTATCTGATGGTGCCACACGGAAAAAATACGGAGAAGAGCCTGACAGTTTCGGAGCGGTGGCTCCTGCAGATAAGACAACTACCTTGTCTTCGGATGCGAGCGGGGTAATTGCAAGGCAAACAGAACTACCTATACATCCAACAATCATTGGGACGTGATCATGTGAAGTGAGTTTTCTGTATGCCGAGATGGCTGTTGCCGGTTCCAATTGAGAGTCTTCGTAAATCACTTCGAGTGGCCGTCCGTTAATGCCACCGTTTTCATTTATGCGTTTCACGGCAAGGTCAAAGCCTCGTTTTTCTAACTCGCCGTAGTTGGCTAGTGTCCCGGTCAGGGAAAGAATGGATCCAACTTTGACAGGTTGCTTGGAATCTTGGTCAGGGGGGGTGCGAAGTAGCACAATTGCTACAGCTACTACGGCGACCACAACCACAAGAGCGATTATGACTCTCTTCTTCATGATAATTCTCCTCGAGATTGCCAGAATATCATGCTGAAAAATTCTTTATACACTACCTCCGCGATGCATAAGCGTAATACCGATATACCGCACTAATGCATTCTTAATCAACGCCTCGACCGTTTCTTCATTTTTTCATAATACTCAGCGATTCTCTCAAGAGGAAACGGCATGTTGCGGGTCGGCGCTTCATCATTGGCGACGCACATTCGCGGTAAAGAAGTCCCCACGAGATTGCGATGACACTCCATAGACTTGCTCTGTTTGACACTGCGTGCCAATTTCGCGTCGCATCCTTTGTGAACAACCATATTCTTAACCTCACTAAAGATATTGTGTACTTCGGTGATCACAGATTACAGGTGTCAGATAAACCCTTGCTTACACGAGTTAGCGCTCGGGACGTGCTTATTGCCCATGAAACAGGGTTTTGGTCAGAACAGCATGCATCAGTGTTCAGTATGACATAACCCACAGGCAATTGCTAGCGTTTTCAGGTTACTCGCCAGCAGTCATCAAAAAGACGTAATTAATAGCACAAATGACGTTAACGCTCATTTCTCACTTGGTACAGCAAGTAATGTGCGCCAAATCTTTCCCCATCAAATCCACGCTTTTTCAGGAAGCGATGCGCGTCTAATGCTCTTTCAAGACGCTGTTGCGATGATTGCCGTGTGACAACATATTCAAGATCGAGAGCCAAGTCGTTGACCGTCGGCTCAGTAACCACAATCCCTTCTTGTCTCGCCCGGTTATGTATAAGAGATCCTTTTCTTAGAGTAAATACACCAACGTTTCTTGTGGATGGGTAGAGAATATCTCGGTTTTCGCAGATGAACCGCAATGTGCGCTTTACATCTGTATCTGTTTCCCGTGGATACCCCATCATGTAGCCACCGGAAGGAATTATGCCACTTCTTCTGAAGTTCGTCGCAATTCTCCTAATATCGACGATCCTTAGTCCCTTATTCATCTTGTTTAGAAGTGGTTGCGACGCCGTTTCAATTCCCATATACACTTGACGACATCCTGCTTCGTACATTTTGCCACAAGTGACAGCGTCAAAGGAACGATCCGCACGAATTTGTGCATACCAGAAGAATTTCTTTCGAGTGTTGACGAGGTGTTCAGAAAGGACCCTGAGAGTCTGAGGCGGCACAGCATTATCCCAGAACGCAAAACATCTCGCACCAGTAGTAGCGGCCGCATGTTCGACGTGTTTGATCACCGTTTCTGGTGATGTCATGCGATAATTATGTTTTTTTCCAATTCCTGGGATGTCGCAGAATTGGCAACGATTCCAGTAACATCCTCTAGAAGTAAGTAGCGTCAGAATAGGTTCAGGTGAATAATATCTATCCAGAGGCAAGATGTGATATGCCGGTGGCGGCAAGGAGTTCAAGTCCTCTTTAGCACCTCTTATTATTCGTGTGCATGCGCCTGAACGTGATGCTGTGTGTTTCGTCTTCGAGTGACAGGGATGGTCTTTGCCCAAGATCATGGCCGACAGATCAACCAAAGCTGATTCACCCTCGCCAAGGATAATATGGTCAGCAATTTTGAGAAATGCATGATCCGCAACCGCTCTTTTCTGAATACTTGCGGTAAGAAGTGGACCTCCTACCACGATGTTGATGCTTGGCAACGACTCTCGAACCATCTGTGCCAAGAGAAGCGCGGGAAACGCTTGTGCAGGCGTGACAATTGATATTCCGAGTATTTTCGGATATTGCTCTCTAATCAGAGGTATGATCTTTCGCTCGTAGAAACGCGAGAACGGATTTGGCGGTGGCGAGAGCGCACATTGCACGGCCTTTTCTGAATTCTTTGTCTGCCACTGTCCAGTACAGTCATCCAGTCGTAGAACGCAGTCCCTGAAAGGTGATGCTGCGATTGATAACGCGCGAATAAGTATATTGATCGCAGTTGCGCGAGCCTGCGGCTCATAGAAATGTTCCCCACGAAGTATCTCTTTAACCGTAAAAGCACTGCGAATCACTTCTGAGTTAGGCATCCCGTTCTCATGCTGTCTGCGTTCCAGACCTCCAGTAGAATGCTTGTCACATTCTGAAAGTATGTCGGGTCTTAAATAGTAATCATAAAACTCGAGGGAAGCATCGATTGCAATGCACTTGAAGCCCACCGCAAGAAGTGAACCTGCCAAGTATGCTAGGCTGGAGTATGGTTGAAAAGGGCTCCACGGAGGAGGAAAGACCAGTACAACGTCTGTGCCTCTTGATGCCGATACGCCAGTGAATTTGTGATTCCTAGTCATTTACATACCAGTACAATCGCCACAACACCGCCCAATATATGATGACGCCGATTCGTGCAACTACTCGATGCCGCCTCACAAGTGCATTTAGTAAGTTAGATAATCAGATGCAGATATCGTCCAATAACACCTCGTATCTACGCCGAGAATTTTACATCTTTTTCCCCCCATAAGCAAGCATTGTCACTTCGCAACATTATCCGAGCCATGTAAGGCATTGCTTGGCGTCTGCGCTAAAACATGTTGCATAGAAGTATGTCATGCGACTATAATCACATATTATGAAGTTGCTCTTTGTCCGATGCGTCTTTAGGTGCGGAACGGTAAGAATAGGTGGCCGATACGTGAACACGATCAATGAATGGGAATTTACTGCGGACGTTGCTGGCTGGATTAACGTGTTACTCCAGAACTCGCGTTTGCCATTCTCTGCCGCAAAGTGCGAACAGCGTGGCTCTGGGGACTTCAAAAGTCAGCAGGAAACTTTCGTGTTTGCGAAAACGCTAAACGTGACGAAGAGTGATGCTGATTTTGTGCGTGTTGGTTTCGCGCCAGACGCGAAGAGGTAGTAAGAAGGGTCCTCTATTCACCCGATACTCATGTTGCAGCTGACACTCGGAATTCCCTTACCATCGTAGTGCACATAGACGGTGGTCTTACCAGCCGCCTTCCAAGTGTTGATTTGCACGATGCAAGCATCTGCCGCCGCGATGCGGGTCTGATACCCGGCCACCTCCGCGCGCTTCGCGGTCTGCGCCCACATATCCGTAAGCGCTGCCAGTTCCGTCTGTGCCTGCGCCAACGCCGCCACCTGGTCTGCCTTGTATTGTGTCAGTTCATCGATTGCTGTAATCGCCATGTTACGCCTCAAATTGCGGTTGAATGTCAAACAGGGCGCAGTAGTGCGCCATTCCTGCGTCGCTGATCCATTCGACGCCGATGACGTCGCCGGTGTACGACAAAGCCAGTTGCCCGTTGACGCCGATTAATGCCGAGTTGTTGCTGTCTCTCAGGAATAGCCCCGTAGAGGCAATGCCTGTGAGTATGGCCTTGACCGGAAAATTCGCCGGGTTCCCGTGCACCGCGATGCCCGCCGCGCCATTCATGTCGTAATACGTCCCCGTCACAGCGACGGTGGCCATCGTCTGCGGCGTGCCGGACAGCGACCCACTTGGCACATACTGGAGTGATCGATTAGCGTTGATTAGCGCTATGCCCGTGTCCCAGCCTGTTACGGTCTGTAAATAGATTCCACTTCGACGCGCGACGGCAGCTCTGCCCGAACGCCTGTCAGGAACGCGCGTCATGGCGTTTGCCGCGAAAAACGGGATTGGGTTGGTCATCTCGTACAGAATCCATTGCCCAGCAAACATGCCGTCGACGCCGTCGTCTGGCACTTGCGCGTCCCACAACACCACCAAGCCGCTTATGCCGGTGGGGAAAATGCCGGACATCGCCATGCTCGCCTGCCAGCAGCGACCAGCTGGAATATCGGTCGGTATGGTATAGACCGACATGAGCGGCGTCCCGTTCTCATTGTACGCGCATATCGACAGGCGCAGCGGCGTCTGCTTGCGATTTTCGATCATCAACATGGTGTCGAATCCGCCAGCGTTCGAGCCATAGCAACATAGAACGCCGGTGCGGTACACACTTGGTATTACCTGGGGCGGCACACTGACGACCTCGATGTAATCGCCCAAAGTTTTCGTGCGCGTCCCGTTGGCGTTCGTGGCCGCCAGGGAAACGTCCTTCCTGCCGACGTTGTTGAATTGAACGCGCGGGTTCAAGTCGGTAAGATCACCGATGTCCTCAATCGTCCACCGGCGCGACGTAGCGTTCTGCGACTTGTCGATAAACTGAACGTAATCGCCCTGGATGACCTGCGTGACGTCGCTCGTGAAATCCGGCGTGGGAAGCGTCTGCGTCACCGTGATGTAATCAGCGACCGTCTTGGAACGCATCCCATTGGCGTTCGTGGCCTCTATGGTGACGTCGTATGTTCCGGCGTTCACGTTAAACGTGACGAGCGGGTCGCGGTCAGTGAATATCCCTACGCCCTCGACAACCCACCGCACCGATGTTGCATTCAAGGACTTGTTGTAGAACTGAACAGCCTGGCCTTTCTCGACGGTCGTTGTGTTACTGCCGAAATCCGGCGTCGGGTAGGTCTGCGTGACTGTGATATAGCCGGGCTTGGTGACGGCCGCATTTCCGTTTCGGTTTACCACTGTCAGCGTTACGTTGTACGTCCCCGCATTCACGTTGAAAGGTACTAGTGGGTTATGCGCCGTGAATACGCCCACGTCAGGAATCGTCCAAGTCCAAGACACGATGTCTGTCGGGCTGGACGAGGCGTCAGCGAACTGAACATTCCCACCTTTTTCTACGGTTGTGGGGGAGGCGGTGAAGTCAACCGTTGGCGGCGTGCAGACAACCTCGATATACCCGGTCTTCGTGACGGGTTCGCTGTCGCCAGCGTCGTTACCGACGACAAGGGTAACGTCGTATTTTCCGGCGGGGAGGTCGAAGACGACAAGAGGATTCTGCTCGGTATATTCTTGTCCGGCGATGGTCCAATGCCAGCACGTGACAATGCCGTAACTCGCGTCGACGAATTGAACCGCGATGCCGCGCTCAACCACGAGAGGGCTCGCGCTGAAGTCGGCAATGGGTATTTCAAGCGGTGTGCCGATAACGGCGTAGTGCGCACGTGCATAGACCGCCCGTTCCGTTACCTGCGCCTTGAGCGCCAGCAGATTGCGATAGGTCGCATACATCACGTCACCGTTGACACGAGGACAAATTCGCCACCCGCGACACTCACGATCCCATAGCCCGTCTTCTCAAGCGTCAAATCCCACGTGAACTCCTGGCCGGGTGTCATGTCACCAGTGTTCTCCGGAACAATGTAGACTCGCAGAACGCCGCCTACGGCGTCGATGATTTCGATTTCCGCATCGCCGCCCCCGGCCTCGGTATTCTTGCGGGCATACAGCACGTCGCCTTCTACGTTGCCAACAGAAAAAGTCACCTTGAATCCCGTGAGATCGAAAGCCACGTCGTTCGCGTCCAGCACCGGGAACTCCAGCACGAGGTTACGGTTCTTCTGCGCGACAATCTGCTGCTGCATTTTCGCCAAGTCGTTCATGGTGCTATCCTCTGAATACGCCCGTGGGAACAAATAACGTAACGCCAGCGTTGGTGATCGTCTCGTATGCGATGACGCAGAAGTCCAGCGACGAACCCGGCGGCTCGATTGCCGCTATCTTTCCGGGGGCTGTCCACTGACGCATGTCGATGCTGTGGTCTTTGCAGTAGAGAATCAGGTTGACGTAATTCGGGCCGAAGTCGTAATTCGACCCGATTTCAAATTTCACGTCGGGATGGTCTTCCAGATTTGGATACAGATACCCGCCAACAAATTCGTTTGCCTTTGCCCAGAACCCGCCGGTGGTCTTCCGCGACGGCCACGTGGGTTTGCCGAGATTCAAGCCGTAATAGGTCGGTCCGATTCCCAGGTCGATGATGGTCATGCGCCGAATGTCCCCCTTGCCGATTCTGATTTCGTATTTCCCTTGCAGATATTCGTCTCCGACCGGGAACCCGGGCGCAATAATGGACAAAGCGGCGACAAAGACTTGGCCGGGCAGCAGGCCGAGTCCTGGCTGAGTGAGCGTCCCGCTCCCTACAAAACTGCCGTTCGTTACAACAAAGTCATACAGCAGGTCGGGCGTCGTATCGCCTGTCTTCACGCCATAAAGATACAAGTGCGGGAAGATGCGCGTCTGCGTGACGCGCTGGTTAAGGTCTTGCGCCCGAACATCATATAACGCAATGAGACCGTCGAACCCGGCCTTGTTCGCACATACGCCTGCAAGTTTTCCAACGCCCACTTGCGCACCTCCATTGCCGCCGCCAAGGGCCACGATTGCCCAGCCCGAATCTTGCCAGAGAACGCACCCCAACTCCTCCGGCGCGACAGTGCCGATGCGCACCTGCGTCACGCCGCTAATCATTCCTTTGCCGATTGCGCCAACGCCTAAGGGTTCCTGTAGAACGGCATACTTGCCCGCGTGCGCCGCCGTCGGCGCTGATGCGTTCATCGCTAGTTTGTCCTGGAACCCGGCCAGATTGACCGACGGCGGGATCACCGGCGAATCCAGCCCCAAGACTTCGTATCGTTGTCGCGGCATGCCCGACAGGTTTTTCACCAGAATGATGCTGGACTGCGCCGTCGGCTGCATCTGCCAGCGTTCCTGTTGCTGCTGGCGACGACGGAAATCATTTATGGCATCGACCGCGCCGTTGTAGAACGCGGCCGATATGCGCATCGGTTGTCCCTTCTGGACTTTCTTAACGTCGTCGCTCATGAGCCTATCCCCAAGCCAGCGAAACTACCCAACTCATAGACATTCTCGATGTAGACGGCGACTGGCTGCTTTACGAACTTCTGGCTTGTGGAATCCACGGCGTCTTCATACCGCACCCACATGTATTGCCAGCCAGTCTTCGATGGCACAACGATGTCGCCGATGATGATGTTTGTGCGGTTCGGGCTTGCTGCGAATTTGAACGTAATCTCCCAGTCTTCGCCATTCCCACGGAGTGAGCCGGACGCGCCGAGGAACAGGCACTCGCCAGCGGCGAGTCCGCGAAACATGGCATTATTTATCTTGCCGGTGAGCGCATAGAGCGCGTTTTTGTACGAGCCATCCACGTTGTCCGCGTCGATGTAGTGAGTCTCGGTGAAGTTGAACACCGGCACAGTCACGTCCACGCCTTCGACGGAGTCTTGCGTGACGCCGATTGCGCCCTTGAAATCAGGAGCCAGCATTGGCGACCACCACGTTGGCGAAGTCGCGGGCGCGTGGTTCAGGTTTCCCGCTTGCATGGAACGGTATTGCACTACTGGCGATCCGGCCGTCGCGCAGGCTCCTTCGGCGTAAGTCGTCGTGCTGCTCCACGCGGCTGCCTGATTGGGCGCATATTTCCCGGCCGTGCTAAAGGACTGCGTGAGGTGTTGCGTGCCGCCGCCGGTATCGAAGGAATAGCCGGATTCCCCGGTTTCTGGATCTGGTTGCGGATCGGACTTGCTGTAACTCGCGGTGCCTGTCCAGACGCAGGTGTCGGGATGCTGTTCGTCGACGTGTACTGGTTCCATCTTGACAGGCTGCAACACCATGCCGCCAAAGATAGCGGGCGCGGTCGCCAGAACCGCGTTAATCGCCGCCTGATGGTCTGCGGTTCCCCTGACAACGTAAATCAGGTCCGCGGATTGCCCGTTCGTCACCTGGCGGGATTCGTATTTTTCAACACATGTAACCGGCATTGCTTCTCACGCAAAGGTGGATTCGCCCATGTCGTCAAGCGCTTCGTAAGTCTTCTTCGTGTACTTCGCCGTGTCCTCTGTGGCCTTGGCGGTGCGGTCTGCCGCGTCGCCGCCCATCAATCCCGCAATCGCTGCGCTGGAGGCGTTGAACGTGCCGCGCACGCCTATCTTTGCGGCTTGATCTGCCAGCGCGCCCCCGACGTCCACGTTGCCCAATTCAGGTGCCTTGGGTGCTTCCGGCCCGGCGGCTTGGTTTTTCCCCGCGTCGACAGCCTCTTGCGCAGCTTTCCCCAAAGCGTCATTGAGTTCCTTCTGCGCCGCAGCCAGTTCATCTGCCGCTTCCTGGTCGCGTTTCGCTTTCTTCGCGGCCATGTCGTCATTAAACTTCTGGTATCCTTCCGCAATGCCGCCCATGCGTTGGTCGGCTTCCTGGCGCGCCTTCGTTTCGGTGTCCTGCTTTTCCTTGTCGATGGCCGCTTTTTCTGCGTCCGCTTCCTGGTTCGCTTTTGCGTTCTCCGCGCCGATGTCCACCAAACTCATCTTGCCGACCTGCCCGAACCCCGCCCCTATCTTGTCCAATGCCGCCGATGCGCCGTTTATCAAGTCGGCCAGCGCGTTCCACGCCGTCGCCACCGCGTTGACTATCGCTCCCGTGACCGAGTTCCATACAATGACCGCAATCCGTTTCATGTCTGTCCAAAGTTTGCGGATGAAGCCGATTACCTCCTCCCAGCCGATCTTGATGCCGTACCAGCCCTCGCTGAAACACACAAGCAGCACCGTCCACATGTCGTTGCCGAGTTTTATGATCCAATCCCAAAAGTCATGCCACTTGCCCAGGAGCCAGTTTGTGCTCGCAATCCACACTACTTTCAGACCCGCCCATGCGATAGTAGCGGCAAGACCGAGATCACCCGCCTTTATCGCGTTGAAAATTCCCTGCACTACCGTTTTGACCCAACCGAACAATGCAGTAAATTGTTCGCCAAGCCAGCCCAATGCGTGGCCACCCGCACCAGATGAAATGACGAGGTATGCGCCAAGTGCCACGACGAGCGCAATGACGGCACCCAAAGGCGTGAGTAGGAATCCGATGACCGCGCCAATGGCACTGATGACGGTTACCACGCCAGACAGTATCGCGCCGAACACTGTGATGATGCCGACGACCACGCCAATGACCGTTCCGATTATTCCGATGATCGTGCCTAAAATACTCAGGGCGATTCCGGCGGCAACGACGATGGCGGAGATTTTCAGAATGGAAACAACGAGCCCCTGATTCTGGCGTATCCAGGTTGCGACGGTTACGACTGCGGATGTAACTTGAGCGGCGAGGTCTTTCAGAAACGGCGCGAGCGCCGCGCCGATTGTGATGGCCGTCTTTTTGAGCGCCAGCGTCAAGTCTTTCAGCCCGTCGCCGAACGCGTCTGCAGCGGCGGCGTCCTCCGAAGACATAATCAGGCCGAGTTTCTCAGCCTGCGCCGCGTAGTCGTCAAGCGCGACTGCGCCGCCTTCAAGCATCGGCATCAGCATCGGGCCGATTCGAGTTCCGAATATACTCGCTGCGGCAGCGGCCTTGAGCGCCGGATCGGCTATCTTGTCGATGCGGTCGGCGATGAGTCTGAACTGCTGATCGGGCGAAAGACTCTGCAGGTCTTGCACAGTGAGACCCAAATTGCTTAGCGCCTTCTGGGCGGACTTGGAGCCGCCAATCGCGTCGCCGACGGTCTTGCGCATCTTGCGGAGACCTTTTTCCAGTGCGTCCACGTCCGTGCCGGTCTGCTCTGCGGCGTATCCCAAAACGGAAAGCGCCTCGGCGGATACGCCGGTGCGTTTGGACATGTCGTATATTTTGCTGCCCGCGTCGGCGAAGCCCTTGGCCATGCCGAGCAACGGCATCATCACGGCCGCGCCCAGAGCCGACATAGACAGCCCGATGTTGCGGACGTGATTGCCGAAGGCTTTGACCTTTTTCTCAGCCGCCTTCAGGCCGCGCACGAGTTTGCTGTCGTCGGCAAACAGCTCGACAAACGCCTTCCCCGCGCGTATGGCTCCCGCGAACGCCACGCACTATTTCTCCCTGGCTGTGTCGTCCGGTGCGGCGAGAAGGGCTTCCACGGTCTTCTGTACTTTCGCTGTGCCTGCGCGGTTGAAGATTGCATACGCGCCCACGATGACGGCCACGACCATTGCTTTGGAATCAATCTGGCCGTCGAGCCACGCCAGCAGCGATGTAAGCAGACCCATGACAACCACGATGTAGGTGCGTTTTCCGTTGAGCCAGTTCTTTATGCTGGACATGCTTTTCTCCGGATTAAAGGCCCACCAGTGCGAGCAGAATGGACAGCAGCACCGGCGCGACCGCCACGAGAACCTTGTTTTCAACTGTCTTGACGAACTCCTCATACCGCGCGACGTTCTGCCAACGCGCGGTGTTTTGCTTCACACGCAGGATAAACGCCTCGTCCGACATCTGCGCGAGCACGTCAGACACGGCCGTGAGGTCGCCTTCCATGAGGCGTTTGATGTAGCCCCACGCCGCCTCCTGCGTCATCTGCAAAAGGGTGTTGGAATACTGCGAGAGCACCGCCCGGGCGGCAGACACATCTTCGGGCGGAATCTTCGCGAGCAAATCTTCCCAATTTAGCGTCATACTTCACCATCCTTTCGATTGACTTTTCATGTTGTCAAAACTATGATTAGTTGTCCTTCAGGCATTTTAGGAGAACCGCAAATGAGTAATTTCAGCAATGTCGAATTGTCGCTTACATGCCCAAAGTGCAAAGCTAAATTCAAAGTAAGGCTGAGCAAAATGACCAACGGTTCTGTCATGAACTGCCCATCGTGCAAATCTAAAATCACATTCACTGGCGATGGCGCTAATAAAGCAAAGAAAGCGCTTGAAGAAATAGAGAAGGCGTTCAAGCACTGAATATCTATTTGCTTTGTGTAGCTTCGGGTTCAAGGATTTGGTCATAATCTTTGCCCCAAGTCGTGTCGCGCTTAGCGGAGCGCACGAATTCGCGCCATTGCTTTGCGTTCTCGACAGTGTAGGACTTGAGCCACGGCGCGGTGTTGGGGTCGGCGTTCGCCCGACGCGCGGCTTCCACGGCGTCAATCGTGGAATTCGTGGCGGCAGTCCGCGCCTCGCCGTTGAGGTACACCTGGCAGCCCGTGAAAACGAAACACACCAGGCAAAACAGGGCGATAGCAATTACGGTTCTCTTCATGACTATCCTTTCCGGCCAGTAAAGGCCTCTCGCATAAGTCCGATGTTGTCCTTGTTGATTACGACGTAGTCCTCGCGTAATGTTTCCGAGTATGGGTTGAAATCATCTGGCTTGTAGGGCTTGCGCCGCTTCTTTGGGTCACGGTTGGCGTTCGCCAGAATCGAGCATACCAGCGACGTGTGCGCCCAACGCTCGCGCCCCTGGCCTTCCGCCAGCCACAGCAACTCCCTCAGCGTGTGAGGCCGAGGGTCGATGCCAAGCGCTCCGGCGATTCGCCAGACATCACTCCAACGACCACCTTCTCCATCGTTTCGTCGGTGAGTTTGTCGGCCATCCTGTCCACGACTTTCATCTGCGCGTTCACGACCTTCGCCTGCGCCTCTATCAGCCGGACGACGTTTGTCCGGCCGCTCGAGCGGAAAAAATCGGTGAGTTCCTCGTAAAGCGCCTGGTTCATGGCCAGCATGGTTTCGCCGTTGAACGCGTCCCACGCATTGTCTTTCGTGAGACCGTATTTCTCAATCTGCGGCTCCAGCAGACAGAACAAGACGTCCGCGAGAAAGAACTTGTCGCTCACGAGTTTCACGGACAGTAGTTCATGCTTCTCCGCGTCTGCCTTGTTCTTCATCTCGACCATGCGATACTTATCGCCAACGCGCTCAACGCCCTGATCGAGATCGAGCAGACTGACGCCGAGTGCATCCTTGACCCGCATTGCGCTGCCAAGCGTGAGACTGATAGTCCAGGTGCGGCCAGCCGCGTCGTTAAATGTTTTCACGCTCCACCTCCTGCTTCAATCCACGACCTGAAGGTTGTCAGTTTCGCCGTAACGGATACCATCACGCCTTCCTCAAGCGGTTCGCTTCGCGGGAAACTCGTGACGGAGAAGTCTCCGTCCGGTCCCTCGCCGTTTTCCTCGGCCAAAGTTTTCAGGCCGACTTGTCCGCCGGTGAGATATGCCGTCTTGATGAGGGCGTACCCGGCATCGGTGCGTTTGTACGGCATCTCGAATTCGACGGTGCACTCGCGCAGAGTTGCCACCGTCGCCTTCCAGCCGCCGTTTGCGCGGCTCGTCACGTCCGCCTCTCCGGCGTCGAGCGTGAGTGTAACGTCGCGCACGTTCGCCAACTCGGTGCTGGGTGTCGATCCGGCAGCCCCGCAATAAATCTTGGCGTTCATGCCCATCGCATAAGTTGTTAACGCCATGTGCCCCTCCCTAACGAATAGAATCCCGCCACTTCGGCGGCAGTTGTTTCAGTTCCGTGTCAAACGCGGGTTGCATGTATGGTCTTTTCGCAACGCGCACACGCCTGGGCTTTCCATATTTCTTGCGTTTGGAGTCGAAGAAGCGCGTCGTGGTTTTCCCTCCGTGTTCCAACAGGCGCGGCGCTTCGCCTTTTCCTTTGCGGAGTTTCTCCGGCCCGACGACTACGGAGCGTTTGTTCGTGTCATACCCGAAGAAGATGTTGTCCCTGAGCAATCCAGTGTGACTGTATGGCGGCTGCCCCGGGCGCGACGTTCCCTTGCGATGACGAATGCTCGTGCGCGACCGCGTTCGCGTGTATGCGCCGAACTTGCTCAACACCTTGCGCGTGGCCTTGTCCGTGCGGCTCGTTACGGCCTTCTTGTCGAAGAAGAACTTCTTCATGTCGCAGCGAATCACGATGCGAACCTGTAAGTCAGCGTGATGATGCTGGTAAACATCCGCTTGTCCTGCATGTGCTCCGGCGAATAGACCGGCGCGTGTTCCACCTTCAGGAGAACCGCGCCCAAGTTCGCGATTGCGCGGTTCTGCGCAAACATCGCGGCTATCTCCTCGACGAGCACCATAAGTGGATCGAGTTCCGCGGCGTCCTCCGTCTTGTATTTCTTCTGGACTGCGACATCGACCTTGGTTTCATTTGCCATCGCTATGCGCGTGTGCTGCGTTAAGACCACGTTGTCGGGTACAACCGTGACGTGCAACGTGGACATTTCCGGCAAATCGAAGTATGGCCTGTAGAGCCGCTGTGCCGTGAACGCCAGAGAGAACTTTCCCGCGTTCAGCATCGCGACGATAGCGTCCGCGAGTTGCACGAGTTTAGACGGCACGTCTCACTCCTGTAACCGATATAATGATGTTGAATTTGTTGCTTATCACAATTGACATGGATAGAATTCCATATAGCGAGACGATTAAGTTCATCTCTTCATGCTTTGCCATCGGAGACCAAAATGAAAAAACCGACACTCATCGTTCTCATTGAAGCCCTCTGCGGTGCTCTCGTACTAGTGGCACTATATGTCGGGGTTGCGATTTTCCACAGCATGGTTGCGGGAATCGCGCTGGGACTTCTGCCTTTTATCGGTGGCTTATATTACTGGTTCTGGGTGCGCAAAAACCGGGTCATCTTTTCCTTCATGCTGTTCGCATTTTTTGCCCTGCAATTCCTGCTACCGAGGTGAATCCAGCAGGCACGGTTTGCGCTCCAGCGTCAGCCTGAGACCGTTAAGCGCCGTGGAGATGTTGTTCTGTGCATCCACATTACGCGCAACAAGGTCTACAAGGGTCTTCTCCAAATCGTTTATGCGGTTCGCCATGCGCGTCTCCCGTTCCTGGGACGCCTTGCGGTCTGCTTCGCTCGCCGAAGCCATCCGCCAGACCAGAAACGCCGCAAGGGCGGTGAAGCCGCCTTGCATTACGAGTTGTATGAGTGTTGCTTCAGGCATTTGATTCACCCGTATCTTTGGTGTGAATTCGGTAAGTCGTCATGTGCGAACCTGTCCACTGCCAGCACCCGTCTTGACCCAATTCCATTACCTCGTATTTCCTGCCGTCCGAGATAATCACGTCGCCAGCCTTTGGCTCGAATCCCAAGTCCGCCGCGAGTACGATGAAGTCCCACAGATGTGCTCTGATCGAAACGTTGTTTTCATCTGTGACTTCAAACCGGGGTTTGCCTTTCGATGCGTCGAATGTGATAGGCGCATGACCTGCGCGTTTGTATTCGACTCGGCATGGATCGTGAGCAATCAGCCCACGATCCAGCCAAGCCAGCCCCTCTCTCAAGTTCACTGTTCCAGCCTCACGCGAACCGTTGCGTCCGCGTCCACGGCCGCTTTCACGACCTTGCCGATGTACTTGTTGCTTGTGGCTGTCGCGGTCGCAACCTTGTTGGTTGCATCCCAGTAGACTTTTGTACCTGCTGCAATAGCGGTACTAGTCCCGGTTGCTTTCGCAAAGTCGAACACGCCCGTTGTCGCAAGTGAGCCGAGTGCGTTTGCGGCAATCGGTCTTGCTGCCACGGCCACCAAGTCGCCCTGAACGACCACATCTCCGACCGCCACATCAGCGGACGGTGTGTAATCAATGCTCTTGCCTTCATGCACATAAGTTGCGTATGCCATGTATGCCTCCGTTGAGTGTTACGCTTCGCCCTTAAGTTTGCAGCCGCCGCGCTGGTCCTGAAGCGCGACGCCGAAGTCGTGATAACCGCGCATCCTGACGCCGAGCACGTTGAAGTCTGCCTCGGCGGTTTCGATTATTGGCGACTCCTGACCGTTCAGGAACGCAACCTCGATGACCGGAAGATCGTTCGGGTCAGCGAGGAGATACCACGCCTTGCTGGAGTTGCCCGTGAACTTCGCATTCGACAGATACCTGCTCACCTCCGCGCGGAACTTGCCGACGTGCGGGTTTGCAATGGGATACTTCGTGTTAGCCGTCGTGTCGCGTATCTCAAGCGACTTCTGCAACTGCGTGGCCATCGCGCTGAGCGCCGGTGGAACCAGCACAATCGCGGGCATGATTCCGATGGGCTTGCCGTCGCCATCGACCTGCTCCATGAACATCGTCTCCGCCTTGGTCAGGCCGTCGATGCCGCACACCGTGTCCGTTCCCGCCGCATAGTTCTTGTTGCCCGTGGAGAAGAATGTCGAGTTGTTCATGAAGATGACCCAGAACACCTCGCATATCTGAAGCCCACTGCCACGCCCGAGTTTACGCGGTACGAGCGTAATAGCGCCCAAATCGTCGTTGATGATATCGCGCCGGTCGATGGTCAGCATGATGCCGTGGGTGTCGGCCTTGTTGGTATAGGTCTCCTCACCCAGCGTCCCGTGCTTGAGTTCGCCGCCCGGCCCGACTTTTTCATACTGGTCCTTGCCGATGAGGCGGTAACTCGTTACGGTCTTGAAATCCGAGACGTTGCGCACCGCGCAGATGTTCCGCCATGTGCGCTCGACGGAGTAGAAGCCTTCGAGCAGGAATTTGTTCGATACGTTCGAGAGGATTCCGCCGACGTCCACGAACGAAAGCCCTGCCTTGACCTCGCGGCCGAACGCAAAGCGCATCACTTCGCGGCTGTCGCGGAACGAGCGGCCGGTGTAGCCGTTTGCCCACGCCGCCTCCAGGAAGAGTTCCTGCAGACCAAGTCCTCTGAACCGGTGCGATGCCGCATCAAGGACTTCCTCTTTGTAGTGTTTCTCAGGCTGCGTGAGTCCTTCCGCGAGCGCGCACGCCGCTTCCAACATCGCGCCGGTTGCGGGTCCCTCCGTTCTGCGGAGAATGTCCGGTGTCGGAGGACGATCCGCACGCATGACTTCCAGTTCGCACTTCGTGGCGTTCCAGTTCTCGCGGATGGCCTTCGCCTCGATATCCTTGTGTTCGCCGCAGAGTTTCTGAATCGCCGCGATGCGCTCAGTCTCAGCCGCAGCCTCTTCACGCATCTTTGCCGCGATGTCCGTCTGCACCTGAGCGCCCTCGACCTTCTCCTTATCCTCCGCATCCTTGTCCACGGTGTCCTCCTTGGCCTTTGCGGCCACGCGGGCGCTCGTCTCTCCGTCCGCGCCCAAGTCCACGAAACTGATTTCGCCGAGAGTTGCCTTACGAACAACGTTCAGCGGTCCCGACCATTCGCGGCCGTTGACGACCGCCTTCTGGCCCTCGCGTATGAATTCCGCTTCCTCGACGCCCGCGCCGATGGATGCCTGCCACGGAAAGCCGTTCCGCGAGGACGCTACGACTTCCTTGGCGGCACCGGTGTCACGAGAGACAATGCCGGTCGCAACGAGCCGTCCGCCCTGCACAAGCAGGGAATCCGTGTGGCCAACGCCTTGCGCGGCGTCATGACCAAGTCGAATCGGGCGGTTCTGCGACGGGATGTTAAGACCCGACAACTCAACGATGACGGGATACCGCCAGCCGCTGAGTTTCATTGGGCCGCCGGTGTATGCCGTCATGCTGAATCGCGGCAGTCCAGCGGGTTTCCCGTCCGCCCCGGCGTTGGCCTCGACCCACTCGGGCGCGCACGCAAAAACCACCGTGTTGCTCAACGACTGATCGCTTCCTTCAATTTTGTCTTTCATGGTTACTCCTCTGGAGTTTGTCCGTCTTCGGTATTTTGATTATCCGTGACCGGCACGGGTGCCGGTGCCGTCTGCGCAATGCTCAGGCCCAGTTGATTCATGAGTGCGATTTCCTTTGCGCGCTGTCTCAGTTCCGATTCCCAGTCGAGTCCCTGCTTCGCATACTCATGTGCGAGAGTAGTCGTGTTGTTCTTGAGCCGCGTGTCCTGTGCATTTGCTTCCTTCGCCGGATCGACATGCTCGTGCCCGTCCCAAAACCACTGGTGTGCGAACCGAGCGCCTTTAATTCTTGCTGGTTGCGGCAGCAATCCTTCGATCAGAACCGCTTCCGACAGCCACGCGTTCAGAATCCGGTCTAGCACGACCGTCTCGATATGCGACTGTTCAACGCGGATGGCCTTGTAGTAAGTCTGGTGGTCGAGCCGTCCCGACGAGTAGTTGTAGCCGCTCGAATTTCCAGCCGCGATGTTGAACGGCATGTTCAGGCACCGCGCGATCTCGTTGAGCACTTCCTTCTTAAATTCCGCGTAGGTCGTCGTCGGCTGCTCGGCCTGCGTCTGCGCCAACTTCCAGCCGCCCGGCATGACCGTCGCCATGCGTTTTTCCAACTCGACCGTGTCCATCGCTTCGAGCGAGTCGGCCTCGCCGTTCGCGGGCGCGTCGGTGTAAATCACGAGCGCATGGTCTGCCGCCGTTTCCGCAGCCGCAATTACCGCGAGCGTATAGCGGCGCAGTTGCGCGAAGAGCGGCAACGCCGACATGATTTCCGGTATTCCACGCGCCTGTCCGGGTCGGTCCGCGCGGAAGTAGTGGATTACGGATTCCGCCTTGACCGTGTCATATTCGAGCGTCTGAATTCTGACCGCGTCGCCCGGATGGTTCCTCAGGACGTGGTACTCAACCGGGTTCCACGACGTGTCGAACACAATCCCGTCCACCGCGTAACTCGCCATGGGCGTGAAGAATGGCGTCGCCACCTGGTCTGCTTCCACCAGCCGCAAGTCAAGTTGCACCGGCATCGACAGGGCAGGATTGTTGACGATGATTGCGAACCCTTCGCCGTCTTCTGCCTTCCCCATGCGCATCGTGCGGAGTTTTTCGGCCAGCCTGACAGACCTTGCCCATTGCGCGAACGCAGTCTCAATTACCCGATTGACTTCCGGGTTGTCCGTGAGCATCTGGAGACGCGGGCCTGTGCCGATGCAGTCGTTGGCCAGCGTCAGTACAATGCCCTTGGCATACGAGTTGTTGGCCACTTCGTAACGCGCGTTGTTCCGGAGACGCCGCCGCACTTCGGGGGAGTTCGCCGCATTTGCCGAAAGGCCGTCCGCGTTTGCCCAATGCCGACGATTGTCGTCGTTGATGGTCGCGGCGTCATACCGCCCGCGAACCACCTGCACGCGCCTCGGCAGGCTCACGGTCTCAGTCTTCCTATGTCCAAAGATTCTGTTCAGAAATCCCATCAGTCCGCCCCCGGCGGAATCAGTTTCACGCGGCGTAGACCAAACGGCTTCTTCTTCACGGCCGCTGTGGAAGCAGAAAAGCGCGCGACCTCAATCTGTTCAGTCAGACTGTGCTGCTCAATCTCGCCCGAATCGCCCTTGGCCCGTTTCGGCCCGCTTGCGTTATCCTCGATGGTCTTTTTGATGTCATTCGCCATGATGCCCCTTCATAAGATCAAAAGGCCATCCAGAGCCAAAAAGCGGGACAGGAACATTTCTTGTCCTCACTGATCTATATACCCGGCAAAAACGTAAAGTGGCGGATCATTTGAAAGGAACCGTAAGATGTGTTCTACGGGTAGAACTTGGCATGAAAAAATACTTCCAAGTATGGTCTGGAAGCAGCATGGGTGTATCTACGAGGCCCTATATGCCTTCTCGTAGGTTGTTACCCGAGGGCCGCAATGCCTGCACTCGCGTCGACGCAGAATCCGGCCGCCAACGGTTGCGCGGGCGAAAGGGTTCTACTGACGTGCGGGCCGTGTAAGCCCTGGCCTCGTGGCAAGAATGATCCGGGACAGGATCGCGGCGATGTTCCATGCGTCGTCTCCTGCCCGGTGGTGCGTTCCTTCAAGAGGAATGTTGAGGAGATTAAGAGCCTTATCCATTCCGGTTTCGTGCTTCAGACCGTAGGTCACCGCTAAGAGCGTCTTCACATTAATGTGCCCGGCGCTGAAGGGATACTTGACGGAAAGACGCTTGCATTGGCGCTCGAACATGCCCCGGTCATAGTCCCCGTAGCTTGCCCAGACACGTTCTTTGGTCTTCCACCGCGTACACAGAACAGCACATGCATCCTCGAACAGCACGCCTTGTGCAACCTGCTCCTGGGTGATGTTCGTGAGTTGCGTGCAAAAGGGGCTCACTTCCGAATGTATTGGGCGAACCATCACGCTATCGCGTTCCTGACGATTCCCACTTTGAACGTCGAGAGTGCAGATGCCGACCTCGATGATTTCGCTTTCCTGACCAGGCGGCGGTTCGTCTTCCCAGCACGTGGACTCTACATCGAT
>Ga0315291_10001078_pt1 | contig 36549 bp, 30 predicted proteins | sample YL17G12_20_MG_FD_203070 | JGI IMG/M metagenome (GOLD analysis project Ga0315291, IMG submission 203070) | Sediment microbial communities from Yellowstone Lake, YNP, Wyoming, USA - YL17G12_20 | ecosystem: Environmental > Aquatic > Freshwater > Lake > Sediment | place: USA: Wyoming | collected...
TCGTGACCAAGCACCACCGCTATATTTCCAGAATACATTATTGCCGCCGCCTTTAAGAGCATAGATTGCGCCTTCACCACTTGTCATTGCACCACCATCTTTTACCGTTAACTTCTTCCATTTACCGTATAGACTATCCATTCTCGGTATTGACTCAGAAGCGGTCCAAGTATTGCTACTGATATCATAAGCATAGAAGAAATTCAGCTTATCGCCACCTTTAAGAGCATAGATTGCACCTTCAGTTATGGTAAGACAGCTACCATCTTTCCATACCTTAGTGTTAGGTCCGAGTTCTAAATCAGCTAATGCAGACCATCCATTTGTTCCTACGTCATAGACAAAGAAGTTAGCGGTATCGGTTTTCTTCTGGCCACCGGCTAAGAGATATACTTTACCATCGTAATAGACTATCGAGGTACCGCCCTTGAGTGCTTTAGGCACTGTAACGAATGCTTTTGCTGTCCAAGCATCAGAAGTCATATCGTATGCCCAGAATTCAATCGTACCGTTACCTTTGGTTGCGTAGATAATACCAGTACCATCGAAGCAGAGTGCTGCGCCTTTTCCAACTTTCTTCTTATTAACCTTTGTAGGATCGGTAGGTTTATTACCATAAGGTAATGTTTCAAGGGATGACCATGTCCCTTTCGTGCCCGGTGTATACTTTAAAAACTTATTAGATTTATTCCCATGGAACGCATAGACATTGTTTTCATCTGCAGTTAACGCTCCGCCATCTTTGACATATTTACCAGCGCGCAGATCAGAAGCAATCGGTATTGATTCTTTTTTTGCCCAACCAGAAATTCCTTGGATGCCGGTGCCCGCAACCGTTACGGTATCAGGTGAAGTGGTTGCATTGTGTATGAACTCAACATTGCCAGTTTTGGCACCAATGCTAATTGGACTAAAAGTAATGTAGAACTTCTGACTTCCGGCAGGGTCAATATTTGCAGAAGTCGGGGATACGGTGAATTCGGAGTTGTCTGAGTTCACATCAGAAATAGCTAAAGATGTAGTTCCGCCATTAGTCACAGTTACACTATCGGTCTTAGATGAACTAACATTCACATTGCCAAAATTTATATTGGTCAGCAGTACAGTAAACCCGGGTTCACCTGGACTAACGATAAGGTCAGCGGACATGTCAGATCGCAACCCCCCGGTTGTGCTTACATTTCTGACTGCGACACAGCTTGATACACCATAGTACAATTTACTATTAGGAGTTGAACTCGTATCAAAATACGGAGTTACTATCCACGGATCACCCGTGTCACCGCGATTGAAGGGGCTGGTAACATCTAAATCATCGAGTAAATAGCCGGCGGGAAATCCATCCTGACATTCGACATCAATTCCATAGTGCAGACTGTTTGTATAACCAACGTTTGTATTGACGGTATTATCATACTTGCCTCTGTGTAGATTAATTACCGAGTCGTCGCAATGATAGATTAGAAGGCCAATTCCTGGCAGGGCGTCATCGAATCCTTTGCGCTGTCGGTTTTCTACAAGAAAGTATTGCCTGCTCGTTGCTTGATTATAAGGGTTTAGTCGGTAAATAAGTGGAACCGATTCGACTGCGGGGATCTCAGCATCTAATAAATTCGAGTTCCAAAGAGTAGTCTGACTCACCCACGCTTTGTCTTTTTTTGCCCAGGCAGATAAATGACTTGGCCTTGATGCAGTTGGTGTACCTAACCAGTCGCCACCTGCCATTAGACACCATTGACCAATACCATCGCCTCCTGACGCATCAACATCATATAGGTCTGGTAAGCCAAGGTCGTGTCCGACTTCGTGACACACCAGTCCCTGACCAATGATAGTGTTGTCAGGTGCTTTTTCCCCAAGCATGGTGTATCCATTGCCTAAGTAACCTAAGGACTCGCCACCAACAATCATGTAACTACTCAGTCCAAACGGGCAAGTGCAATAATCATTAGAGAAATACCCCTGTCCTCGCAAAAACCAGCGATGCCGCCAAGTATTAGGAGTCGGATTATTACCATTTGGTGGACGCCCCCAATAAGAGGCTTCATATCCTGCAACAATTATAACAAAATGGGCATAGACATAACCAGGAACTGCGCCCGGTCCACCTTGACCATAGTGATAATGATCGAACTGTCCATAATAAACATTTGAATCTGCCTTTTTGAATGCTAACCATGCCAGTTGCTGACTTAAAGCCCAGGAACGACAACCCGGCGGTGTCCCAGGTAAGCTGTCACCGGTTAAATACTCCCAATTTGTTCCATAAGTGGATTGGGGATGAGGAAAAGGCATTCGATACCAACCAACAACTCCATTATTATCAACGGTGGAGTTTTCCTGTGCTCCGACTAAACTCAAATTATTATTAGACACTTCGAGATAATAATCCCTCATTGATGTGCCAGGAGTAGTTGTGTCCAAGAGCACGCTGTTCCATTGTGCTTGTGTAGTCGTGCCTGCGCAATTGCTGAAGTCGACGAGAATTACTAAAGTGTTCTCCCCGGATCGAAGATTGCCGGGAGGGAGTTTTGATGCATCAGCAGGATATGAATGAATAGGTGATGGAGTGCCATTCGATGCGCTACATGCATACGTTAAATTCAAACCAACGACAAAAAGAACGAGGAAAATAAATCGCAGTACGATATTTTTAGTGAGACTATTTTTTTTAATACTACTATTTAACATAATACACCCCCTTTGGCGATATATATAAACACTTTTCCGCCAAAGATTTTTTTTCACAAAATTCCCTATAAAATAAAAAAGCCCTTTTCGGGTAAAAGAATTATATTCAATTATATAATATATTTATTGCTTTGTCAAGAGTTTTATTTGTTTAGGATTCTTTCATAAGCAAGGCGATACTTTTCAGAAGTTTTCTCGATAACTTCCTGTGGTAATTTTGGCACAGGTGGTTTTTTGTCCCATTTAATACTTATTAGATAATCTCGTACAAATTGTTTATCAAAACTGGGGGGAGATATACCGACTTTGTATTCAGAAATATCCCAGAAGCGCGAAGAGTCTGGTGTCAATAACTCGTCAATTAAGATAACTTCTCCGTCTAACAACCCAAACTCCATTTTTGTATCTGCGATGATGATTCCTTTTGATTCAGCATATTGAGACGCTTTCAAGTAAATATTGATACAAGCTTCTTTGATTTTTTTTGTTATATCAGTTCCGATAATGTCTATCATTTTCTCGACCGAAATATTTTCGTCATGACCAGTTTCTGCTTTGGTTGATGGAGTAAAAATTGGTTCAGGTAGTCTTTCCGACTCTTTTAAGCTGGCTGGTAATTTTACGCCGCTAATCGAGCCAGTTTTCTGATATTCTTTCCAACCTGAACCTGAGATATAACCGCGGACAATGCATTCAACTGGTAATAATTTTGTCTTCTTGACGAACATCGAACGACCATTTAGCGTATTTTTAAAATCCTTAAGTCGTTGCGGGTATTGTGAAACATCAGATGTTATCAAATGATTTTTTATAATATCTTGTGTGTAATTGAACCAGAAACCGGACAGTTCGGTAAGAATCTGTCCTTTGTAAGGAATTCCATCATTTAATACAACATCAAATGCTGATATCCGGTCGGTTGAGATAATTAATAAATTATCACCAAGGTCGTAAACGTCGCGAACCTTGCCTTTTTTAAATAATTTGATGCCGGATAGATTACTATCTAAAATTATCCGCACTTAATCTTTCTTCTTTCCTGCCGGCATAATATAAATAGGTTCTTCTTTTATTCCCAATGCTTTTTTCACCATTGTATCTTGAAATGCACCAATGACAACTGTTCCTAACCCTAAAGCTTCAGCTTGGAGGCTAATATTTTGTCCGCAGTGTCCGACTTCATTGTGAACATAACGGATGCCACGTTCACCATAACGACCAGTGGTTCGTTCATATACCGCAGTAATTACAATATCAATCGGTGCATTTTGGATATATTCTTGATCCCAAGCTGCGGTGGCTAGTTCTTTTCTTTTATCTCGACCAGATAATTTAGCTAATTCGTGAGTTTCCCACAGATAGTGATATATGCCAGAATCTAATCCTTTCACATTACCAGCTACTAAATAGATTTCTAAAGGATAGGTCGCTCCTGCCGAAGGAATAGCTCTTCCTCCCCGCTCACCAGTTTTTCCTTGTGCCGACCATAGCAATTGTGATACTTGCTCTAACGTTAAAGCTTCATCTTTATAGTTGCGAACTGAACGTCGCTTCTGAATCGCTTCTTCGACACTAAACGTACTTTTTAGTCTTGGCGCTGGTAATTTCACATTAACTACTTTATCGATACCGTTTGATATCCCCGTAAGAATGGCTAATATAATTATAATTGAACATAACAGCAATCTATTTTGCATTAAGAATTCGTTTAAACTTTAATAGTTTATTTTTTACCTTTTTATTTTTTAATGCAATTATTTCTGCGGCAAAGATTGCGGCGTTGATTGCACCTGCTTGACCAATTGCCATTGTAGCAACTGGCACACCTTTGGGCATCTGAGCAATTGATAAGAGTGAATCTAAACCAGATAGTTCTGATTTTATCGGCACGCCAATCACAGGAATTAGACTGTAAGCCGAGATTACACCTGGTAACGCAGCAGCACCACCGGCACCAGCGATAATCACTTCGACCTTACGTTTCTCAGCGGACTGAGCAAATTTACGAACGATTTCAGGATTACGATGAGCGGACATTATTTTTATTTCGTAACTAATCCCGAATTCCTTTAATTGTTTAGCGGTTTCTTCCATTACCGGTAAATCAGATTTACTTCCCATTACAATACTTACCATTGAGCCTCCGAAATTAGCTATTAGCAATTAGCCAATAGATTATATTTGACAAAAGTATATTCGCTTTTGGTAATTTGTAAAGAATTATTCTAAAGTAGATTTTTTCTATGCTCTCTATATCCGCAGTGGTTAATATTCCTAAAATTTCCTAAATTTATTCTTGGGTGCGTTGCAGACTGGACATTTTTCCGGTGGGGTTCCGATATGAGTATATCCGCAAACCGGGCAGATATAAATTTCTTCAATCTTTATATCTTCACCTTTTTTCATACTCTCTTCTGCATGTTTATAATACTGAGCGTGGATTTTTTCTGCCGCCAAAGCGTAGTTAATTGCCAGTTCGGCGCCCGCTTCTTTCTGTAATACCGCGGTTGATAAGTAGGCAGGATACATTTCATCAACTTCAAAAAGTTCACCATTGATACCGGTTTCCAAGTTGCCATCAGTCTGTTTTATATAGCCTAAATTCCTTGCATGATTTCGGGCATGGGCAAACTCGGCAAAGGCAGTTGCTTTAAATAACCTTGCAATATTAGGATAATCTTCTTTTTCCGCAACCTCGGAGAAGATTAAATATTTCATGTGCGCCATTGATTCACCGGCAAACGCTTCAGTTAATGCCTTTTCAGTCATTTTTTTCATGTTTTCCTCCATAAATATTAATATTGTATTTTAAAAGTATTGTTTATTAAGAATTATAATGTTTATTAATTTAGACGTCAATATAGCATCAAGGGATTTTTATGTATTCTTGACTCAATTGAAAGTTAATTTAATATATGTGAGAACAAAAGTATGAAAAACCTTAGGAGATATGGAAAAGCACCATATACAGTTGCAGTCATTCATGGCGGTCCAGGTGCACGAGGTGATATGGCACCGGTTGCAAAAGAATTGTGTAAAACGTGTAGTGTTTTAGAACCTTTACAGACTTCAACATCTATCAATGAGCAAGTACAAGAATTATATCAAATTTTAAACAAACACGGAGAGTTACCAATAACCCTTATTGGTCACTCGTGGGGTGCGTGGTTAGGTTTTATTTTTGCCGCTAAGTATCCTTTCTTTGTAAAGAAATTGATAATTATTGGAAGTGGTCCATTCGAAGAAAAATATGTTTCAAATATTATGAAAACACGGTTAAGTAGGGTTAGCAAAAAAGAAAGAATAAAACTGGATACCATGATGGAAGAAATGAACAACCCATGCATTAAAGACAAGAATTTAATTTTTACGAAATTTGGCGAATTAATGTCCAAGACGGATTCTTTTAAACCGATACTTTCTAATAACAAAGTTGAAGTACAATACGATATTTTTAAAGATGTATGGAAAGAAGCAGAAGAATTAAGACGAAGCGGAAAATTGCTGGAGTTAGGAAAAAAGATTAGATGTCCGGTAGTGGCAATCCATGGTAATTATGATCCACATCCTTTTATAGGTATTGAAAAACCTTTATCGCAGCAAGTAAAAGATTTTCAATTTATCTTACTAAAAAAATGCGGACATTATCCTTGGCTTGAACATTATGCAAAAGACAAGTTTTATAAAATCATTAAAAAAGAATTGACTTAAGCAATAGTTAGATTAGAATAGTTTATTATGGAAATTAAATTACCATATGGAAAAGAAGATATTCTATTGGAAATTCCTGAGAAAAACCTCTTAGGTATATTAAAACCAAATCCCCCAACAAAAAAAGAAGAGATTAATTCTGAAGATTTAAAACAAAGCCTTAACAAGTTTCTTAAAGGCGGAAAAAGCATATTGATTATTGTTAATGATTATACCCGCCCGACGCCGACCGCTGAGATTATTTCTATAATAGAACCAGAGATTAGAAACTATGATGTTAGATTCATTGTTGCTTGCGGTTCGCACCGCGGACCATCAGCTAAAGAGTTAGTGCAGATATTTGGTAAATATGCCGAGCTTTATAAAGATAAAATTTTAGTTCATGATGCAAAAGATAATTCCAAGTTAAAGTTTTTGGGAAAGACCCGCCTCGGTATACCTGTCTGGTTAAATCAAGCAGTCTGGGAAGCAGATAAGATTATCGCAATAAACTCAGTGGAACCGCATTATTTTGCCGGTTTTACTGGTGGCAGAAAATCATTTTTGCCAGGCGTTGCCGGTTTAGAAACGATTACTGCAAATCACAAACTATCGCTACAGCCACAAGCTAAAACATTAGCACTTGAAGGTAATCCGGTTCATGAAGATATGACCGAGATTGCTAAGATGGTGCCAAGGGGTATCTTTTCAATTCAGACTGTTATTGACGATAAACACCAACTTTACTCGATACGTTATGGCGATCTTTATAAATCGCTTGAGCTGGCGGTTGAAGATGCGAAAAAGATATTTTGCGTTCCGATAAAAGAAAAAGCTGATATTGTTGTAGCTTTAATACAAGAACCATACGATATTAACTTTTATCAATCCCAGAAAGCGATGGAAAATGGTAAATTAGCTCTAAAAGATAAAGGGATTATGATAACTGCTTCTAAATGCCGAGAAGGTATTGGTGACGATGAATTTATTCGTACTATCGCAGGCAGTAAAAGACCTCAAGAGGTCTTAACTCGGATTGCAAAAGAATTTAAATTAGGACGTCATAAGTCAGCCAAATTAGCCGAGACGATGATGTGGGCAGAAATCTGGACTGTAATGCCAATTGACGACAAGATTGTAAGAAGTGTTTTTATGACACCATTTCACGATTTAAATATTGCCTTACAGAAAGCCTTGGAGAAAAAAGGACCAGATGCAAAAATACTTATTTTGCCGGATTCAAGCCTAACCGTTCCATTGTTCAGATAAATAAATCTCGGATCTTAAAATTTAGATTGGTTAGTTATGTAAAACAAAAATAATTAGTTCATCGCCGGTTGCATTGAATTGCCTGATGGATTGGCCCATTATACCAAAACCAATTAGACCCCAGAGTTTAATTCTGGGTGATCCTTCGGGTATGTACATGCTGTAACGCATTTCGCCCGGTTCGTAGCCATCATCATCATTAGGGCCACCTTCTTCAGTATTGCTTACGTCTTCGGGTAACCAATACCAATCTGGATTAAAATTCTCCTCAGACATTACTTCTCCAGACCAAGGGTTAGTTGGTAACGTACCCATTAATTGAGGAACTGAATACGGGTCGCCGCCCGGGAAAAATGAACCATAACCATCCTCATAAAAATCGATTGCATATTCGCCCTTTTCCGAATAATACTCTTCAATTACAACTGAAACATTGTGCATATTCATTTTCAGGGCTGAAACACGCGCTTTTTCTTGAAATGCAGCAAAATTAGGAACTGAGAAAGCAAGCAGCACACCAATGATAAAAATTACTACTAATAGCTCAATAAGCGTAAAACCATTTTTCTTATTCATGAAACTCCTTTAAGTATATAATAAATTTTATAGCAATTAATCGAAAATGTCAAGATTGACATTATATAAAGTTAAGTTTTACGAAATATCAATTATGTTTAATCAATAAAATAAACCTTGACATAAATTCATTTTATTAATATTCTTGATATGATGTTAAGTTTACGTGATTTTAAATATCATCGGTTGTTGTCGTATTACAAAAGTAATTTACTAATTACGTGGATTGTAATCGGCACTATTATTTATAGCTGTGTTTTTAAAAAAAGTCTAGTACCTTAATGAGGAGGTAAAATGATCAAGCTACACAATAATTATAAAGATGTATTTAGAGCCCTGCGTTTGGGATTCTCTCTAAAAAAGCTCGCAATGATGATTTGGGGATATATAATTGCGATGATTGGATATGTATTTCTGTCCTATATCGCATACTTATCAGTTGGGTGGACTTACGCAGACATTTGGGGTGCTTACCGGTTGTTTCCAGTTCCAGAAACTTTACCTTGGTTCGGTTGGATAATTTGGCTAATAGGCGCAATTTATGCACTGATTGTTCTATTAATCACAGGAACCGCGGTCTCAAAGGTAACATTTGAGCAATTAAAGGGCGACGATTTTTATCAGATATCAAGAGCATTTAAATATGCGACGACGCAAGCAAAATCGATAATAATGAGTCCGATGATGGTATTGTTGTTTATCGTCTCAATCGTTATCGCTGGTCTTTTCTTATCATTGATTGGAGCAATTCCGTATTTCGGTGAAATTTTTACCGGCTTAATGATTATCCCAGCATTTGCTGCATCTTTATTTATTGTCTATTTAATCGTGATTTTGTTCTTCACACTACTTTTTGCACCAGCAATTATCGCAACCACCGGTAATGATACCTTCGATACTTTATTTGAGGTCTTTTCAATGATTAATGACCAACCGGCAAGAATAATTTGGTATACGATACTGGCTGGATTCTTGGCTAAGGCAGGTACAGTTCTAGTTGGTTTCTTTTCTCGAGTCGCGGTTAATGTTGGAGCAAATGTATTACCTGTCTTTATGGGGGGAAAGTTTATTGATATTTTATATAACGCAGCCTCGACTTTCAAGTTCACGGTCCCATACTGGTGTCCAGAACCATTTGCAACTTTCTCAGATACGATTTTGAACTTGATTGGCGGATCGACTTTATTTGCCCCGCCGTCATATGTGCATGTCAATATTGCGATTCTGATAGCAACAGTTTTATTTGCGATTGCTTACTACATATTGATTCTTTTTGTTGTGTCTTACGGTACGATCGTTTGGTTTACTGGAGCCACCTGTACGTATCTGGTAATTGCGAAAAAGAAAGACGATAAGGATTTATTAGAAACTAAAGAAGAAACATTTAACACGGAAACTACTCTTGAGCCGACATCGACCCAATAGTCAGGAATCGGTTCAAGAAAGTTAAAGTCTAATAGAAGAATTCAAGTAAGGGAAATATTTACTTTCAAATTGATAATTTTAAGATATAATATTTAATTATGAACTCCGAACCGATGTGCGTTCCGTGTGTAATTAAACAATGCGAGCGGATTGTTTATGCACTGCATCCAAATGATAAAAATTCTGAAGCGACCGAGAAGGTCTTATCCGAAATACGTCGTCATGCATTAGATATGGCGACACAATTAACATTAGATGACCCGCCGAGCAAATACACATCTCAAGTACTTGCCAAAGTATACGAACTGTTAAAAACTGACGATCCATATTATGCAATTAAGCGAGAACAGAACGAAATCGGTAAAAAGATATACAATCTTATGAACAAAGAAATCTCTAAAACACAAGACCCGATTCATACGGCAATAAAATTTGCCGCGTCGGGTAATATAATCGATGTCGGTCCTGCTGAAATATACTCGAGCCATAATCCAAAAGTCCCATATCTTGATGAGATTAATAATATGACCAACCAGTCACTTAAAATAGACGATTACAAAACTTTTAAAGAAAAATTCCGCAGCGCGGAAAAAATCCTTTACATCTTGGATAACGCCGGCGAGATATATCTGGACAAGCTTTTGATCGAACGGTTAAAAGGACCTGAAATTACGCTGGTCGTTAAAGATGTTGGAATTTTAAACGATGCATTAAAAAGAGACGCGATCTCAGCCGGGTTAGATATGTTCGGTGAAATCATTACGGTTAACAAAGGCAAAAATTGGCGGTACTTAGGTGTTGATTTTACATGTGTGACCGATGAATTTACCGAAGCGTTTGAATCAAGCGATATCGTAATTGCGAAGGGGCATGCTAATTTTGAATCGTTGGTTGACTGTGAGCGTGATTGTTTCTTTATTCTCATGGCAAAATGTCCGGTCGTGGCACGAAAACTCGGTGTCGAGACTAAAGACCGAGTATTTTATTACTCGCCGATTAAAGGAGAATAGTACCCGATGTGTTTAGCGATTCCAGCAAAAATCATTTCTAAAAAAGACGATGCCTGTATTATTGACATCTCGGGTGTTCAAAGAGAAGCGAGTCTTATGCTCGTTCCAGAGGCAAAAGTTGGCGACTATGTAATAGTCCATGCCGGTTTTGCAATTCATACACTGGACAAAAAAGATGCGGAAGAGACTCTACAAATGTTTAAGGATATTGAAAAACTTAAAGAGTGAAACTTTTTTATGAGATTTACGTATCATATTATGAAAGTAAATTATACCAAAACGCCGCAGAGGTTATGGAACAAATAAAAAGGCTCGTACTAAAGAGCAATATTCTTTTCTCTGTGGCTTTTTTATTATTTAAGCAAAGAAAGGAGAGGATATGATAAAATCCCCTAAACTATTAATCGCGCTATTAATAATCGTAATTAGCGCAGCACTCGTACCAAGTTATGCGCAAGAATCATGTGAAAAATGTAAAGCGAACCCGGAAAATTGTAAATTAATGACTGGCGGGAAATGCGAAAACCCAGAAGGATGTCAAATTGTAGTAAAAACTGAGGGTGACAAAGGTACCATCGAAAAGAAAATCGTTGTTATGCAACCTGACATGAACCGTGGATTTTTAGGTATTGTAACCGAAGAAGAGGATGGTAAGCTTACGGTTGGCCAGGTGGTTCCGAAAAGCCCGGCTGAGAAAGCAGGGATTAAAGAAGACGATATTATCCTTGCAATAAATGGTACTGCAGTGAAGACTCGAGATGAGTTAATTAAAATATTAAGCAAAACCAAACCCGGCGACACCGCACAATTACAAATAAAATCTGACGATAAAGAAAAGACAATGAAAATTGAATTAGCTAAAGCAGCAATGCCTGAAACGCCCGAGATGCCAGAGATGTCAATGATGGGAAAAGAGATGTGTTGTCCAGAATGCGGTGCAAAAACACCGATGCCACCAATGTGTCCGATGATGGGAAAATGCCCAATGATGATGGAAAAAGGGATGCCGATGATGCCGATGGAAAAGGGCATGATGATGCCCACCGAAACAAGAGGTTTCCTTGGACTCGTGACGGCAGAAGAGGATGGCAAGCTGGTTGTTCAAAGCGTCACGCCGAATAGTCCAGCAATGAGCGCAGGTATTACTGAAGGCAATATTATCGCTGAAATTAACGGCACGCCGATGCAAACGCCAGAAAACCTGATGTCGTTTATGAAGACGACCGAACCGATGGACATAGTTCATTTAATGATCATCACCGGTGGAGTTGAAAAGATGTTGGATGTCACATTGGGTGAAGTCCCCGCACCATCATCTCAACAGATGAAAATGGCGTTTAAATTTGGCGGACGAAGAGTTGGCAGCGGTGGTGGGGCTGGTTATTTTGGTCCGGGCATGACTTTCTTTGATTTTGATGACCTGAATTCAATATTTGCAACTCATAATTTACCCAAATTTGAAGAACAGCAGTTTACATTTGGCGGTGGCGGTTGGGGACAAGCAGGTAGAGTCCGCATCGGTGGATATGGCATTGGCGGAACTCAGACCATTAGTAATGACACTTTACATATCGAAAACGCTTTCGGAGCCGGCTTCTTCGAACTTGGTTATTCTGTTGTAAGCGAGAACCATTTGTTAATTACGCCACTTCTGGGAATTGGCGGCGGTGGCATATCGATGAAAATAACCCCTTTACTTTATAACCCAATCAGTTTGGACTATGTATTATCGCATCCAGGCGGTGTTGCGAAAGTTTCTAAAGGTGGACTTATGATGTACCCTGGTTTATCGATTGATATTCCAATCAGCTTCGTTGGGTTGAGCCTTAAGGGTGGTTATATGTGGTCACCATTAACCGGTTCTTGGATGATGGAAGACTTTGGAAAAATCAATGGACCGGATTTAAAACTGAGCGGACCATTCGCTTCGCTAAACGTAATGTTTGGTGGCTTCAGTAAACACCACAAATAAACATTTAATTTATAAATAATTTATGAATATTGCTAGCCTGCCCAAAGCAGGCTAGCTGTTTTTTATCGAGGAGGTAATGTGCACAAAATAGTCAAGACCGCTTCAGCAGTGGTATTTACAATTGCACTAATTACTTGTTCATGTACAGGAAAGAAAAATATGGTGTATGAGCGATGGGGGATAAATAAACCGGCTAAAGAAGCCGAGAAGTCATTGGCGAATGGGTATGATTTGTTATATGGTATGAAGTTTGAAGAAGCAAAAGCCGAATATCAGAAACTTGTTCAAAAATATCCTAACAGCGCTGAGACACACCTCGGGTTATCGATGGCGATTCGATATCTGGATGACCGCACACGAGCATTAGTTGAATGTAAGAAAGCGTTAGAACTTGACCCGGATGCGATTGGTGCACAGCTAAATTTTGCTGACCTTATACTGCCAATGCGTGGAGCGAAAGTCGAGCCGCCAATTAGCGATTCAGCGAGAAATGCGATAGGGGTTGAGTACTGCCGGAAAGCTCTAAAATCAACCCACCCGCTTTCGACCTATGCGCATACAACACTTTTCGCTATTTATCTTGGTGGATACGGACAGCTTAACAATGCACGTAAGGAGTTGTTCGAACTTGGTAAGAAAGCGTATTTCCCCAAAAAGCTCGAAGATTTTGCCTACAATATGTTAATTGGCGTAGCACCAGATGCGGTTCTCTTCACTAACGGCGACAATGACACTTATCCGCTTCTGGCATTACAGGAATATCAAGGTATGCGTAAAGACGTTCGAGTGGTTAATACCAGCTTGCTCAATATTGCGAAAGTCGCAGTTCTATTCAGAGATTCATTAAAAGTACCGATTTCGTTTACAAATAAAGAAATCGAATCAATCAGGCCGGCAAAAGATAAAACTACTGGCAAAATTATATTACCTGCCCACGTGCTGATTGCGAATATAATTGCTAATGCCAGAAAACAGGGGATACCAGTTTACTTTGCAGTTACACTTGCTCCGGATAATCAAGGCATCTTTAAAGACAATTTGATTTTAGAGGGTTTAGTATGGCGGGTTACCAACGCAGTGACGAAAGACTCGATTGATATTGATAAAGTGATTGATAATATGACTAATAAATTTCGGCTAAGTAATGCTACTTTAAAAGAAGAGTGGTCAGCAAATTTATCTCCTTTAACCCGTAATATATCAGGTCTCGTAATCAACTATGCCGCCTGTTATAATGCGATGACACAATACTATCTAAATCAGGGTAAAAAAAGCGAGGCGGTTGATTACTTAAAGAAATCATTACCGTTTTTCGAATTTGCCGGCAGGGAAGAATTAGCGAAAGAAACCAAGCAACGAATCGAGGAATACTCTAAATAGATACGAACAATTTATAATGCCAGCGACATTATTCAGTCGCTGGCATTTTATTTTATCGCCACGGATTATAAAAAGAACATTTTATTACAGAGGCACAAAGACGCAGAGAAAAAATCGAGAATACCTCTGGGGACTCCGTGACTCACTGTTTCTGTGATGTATTTTATTTTGTAAATCCCGCTAGAAAAAAGTTAGGAAATTTGTTTTAGTTCTTTGGCAAATTCGTCGGTGGCTTTAAATAAGAACTGTCGGTAATCTTCTTTGGCGACAATAGTCGGTATCGATGTATCTTCCTTGAATATTTTAACCACATCGATAATGCTATTCCACAAAGCAAGTATTCTATCATAAGAGATAAAATCTAAGCCGGGAATTATATGAAGGCGTTCCGACGGGTCTCGGATTGTTTTTAAGAAATCCTTAATCTCAACGATATCGTAACATTTCACGTTTGCTTTAAACGCCGCCTTGGTATTTTCTGCTTTTGGGTCGTGGTTACAAGTCCGTTCAAGGTCTTCTTCATGTGTATGGGTAAAACAATCGAACCACAAATGTCCATAATAGCCATCAATAAAAGAATTGACCGCAAGATTGTTTTGCGCTCGGACCGAACGGGTCATATCTAAAAAGAATGCTAAATCCGATTGATAACCGGTTAACATAAAATGATGATTTCGGAATATTTTTTCATCATTAAGCAAATTCGCCGAGTCAGGCGCAATCGTGCCTAAGACAAAATAAGTCGTGTCAAGATTAAATTCGGATTTCCCAAGCACAAGTCGTGCAAAATTTATATGAGTGCTAATCCCAGGCATATTATACTCCTGTTAATTTAGTACCAATTTACTTACATACTGTCTTTAAATAAAATAATTTTCTTCGCACTCGAACCATTTTTGACTGGTTTTTCTTTTGGTATTGCACTATAAACACCTTCAAAAGATCGTAATGAATCAATTTAACTATTTTATAACTATTTGTCAAGTCTTTTATTGACTTTTAGTTGTGCTCATATGCTCTTGCGTCTTAGCCACGGGTATATAGGTTTTTTAAAAGCATATTCGCCACAAAGACACAGACAAAAAATCGAGAATATCTCTGGGAACTCCGTGACTCAGTCTCTCTGGGGTATTTCTTTCTTTGTCAGTCTGTGGTTTATTTATTAACGATTTCGACCAACCGGTCAATTTCATCAATGTTATTGTAGAAGTGTGGTGAGATACGCAGATAGCCTTCGCGTAAAGAACACACTATATAATTTTCTTTTAAGCGAGTAAATAATTCCATACTATCCATATCTAATCTTTTAAAACTGACGATACCAGCACGGTTCTTTCTTTGTCTTGGGGTGATAATTTCAAAATGAGGGAGAGAGACTTTTTCTAAAAAATAATCGGTTAAATCAAGAATCTGCGATTCGATTTTATCCATGCCGATTTCATCGAATATTTTCAACGTTTCTCGAAATCCAACAATGCCTAAATAGTTCTTGGTGCCTTCTTCAAATCTTGCCGCAGTAATCTTTAATTTTCGAGGGGTGAGGATATCGTAAAAATCATCCCATTCCGCACTAAGCCAGCCTAAATTAAACGGCTTGAGCTTGCCTGATATATTTTTATTCATGTAAAAGATACCAATACCATGCGGACCCAATAACCATTTTGGCGCTGCCGAAGAAAAGAAATCTACCTTGATTTTCTTTAAGTCAAGCTTAACCGCACCCAAACCTTGCATACCGTCAACAATAAAATAAATCCCATACTTCTCGCAGATTTGAGAAATTCTTTTCAAATCGATTCTAATGCCATTTAAGAAATTCACCCAATCTAATGAAATCGCTTTGGTGTGTTTATCAATCTTTGTAATGAGAGAATCAGGGTTTATAAGCTCCTTGCTGGTTACGTATCGCTTTTCTGTATCAGGCAAAAGAAAATGAAAAGGATAAGAATTAGTTGGAAACGCATCTTGCATTAAGATAATGTTATCACCCTTTTCAAAAGGTATCGAGCCGATTGCATAGATGATACCCTGGCTGGTGTTCTGAACAAAACAAATTTCATCTATTGAAGCATTCACAAGTTGTGCGGCTAATTTGCGAGTTGAATTAGACAGCGTTTCGTACTCCTGCCAGTCAATCGTGCCTTGCTCTGAGTAACGCTTGGCTAAATCTGAGATTGCTTTAACTGCAGTAGTTGGTAATGGACCGGTTGAGGCATGATTAAAGTAGATAAACCTTTCAGTTGCTAAAAACAATTTTCGATATTCAGTAAAATCAAACATGCTAATTAATACTTACCGAAAAATAACAATTGTCAAGAATAAAATTTAGCCACAGATTTTACAGATTAACACAGAAATTAATCATAATGATACGAAACGACAAAGAAACTGATAGAAATTAGTAAAAATAATGGACGTTTAATAGATTTCAATAAGAAGATGCTTTGGTTGCGCCCCCCAAAAATTCTAAAACCTACGCTTTTAGCTATAAAAAATCTTATCTAGGTTGCAAAAGTATACTTTATAAATATACATTCACAGAGGCAGAAAAATCGATTATCCTTATAATTTACAAAATCTTGGGTTAAAATGTCTGCAGGAAGGGGTATAATCCTTCTATGCAGTAAGTCATACTAATTTGAGTAACCAAACGATTGAATTATTGGGTTATAAAGCGGTTCAATAATCGGGTTAATCAATCTGTTTATGATAAGATTAAAAGGGGTAAGAACCACTGTATATATTTTGACTTTTATATCTGTATATATCAGTATATATCTTAGCTAATTTATCCGCAAGTTAACGAGTAATTTATATAGAAAATTAATTAGCGATTCAAAAAGAAGATAAAACACTCTATTACTATTCGTAAATAAAGTTATTATTAATTTATTTCTTTGGAGAGCTCGATTGATAAAAACACTACCCCATGTTTCTTTTGACCATTCTTGAAATAGGTAAAAGTATCCTTATATCCGCCATAGGGCCAGGCAAATGAACCGCTCATTATATCGGTATTAATTCTAACCATATTGCAATGCGGTTTGAGTACCCCTTCGTATCTTATAGCTTTGATGAAGTCATTAGTAAAAATATATGCAAAGCAACCGTGAACCGTATCTTCTAAAACCTTACTTACCGCCGCATCGTCATCTTGCGCTTTATCAAGAATTAATATCGGTCCAAAATAATCTATTGCTGGGTCGATTTTTCCTGATGCTTCGACTAAAGTGGGCTGGATGACTTGCTCTTTTTCATCCACTTTCCCGCCGACTAAGGTTTTATAGTTACTATCCGCGCTAAATCTTTCGAGGGTTGCTTTTGCACCCTGAAACGCAGGTCCGTCTTTTATCGGTCCTACCGCGTTTGCCGAAGTGCCATAGTTTTCTGGCTTTGCCATTTCCGAAACTGTTTGGATCATCATTTCTTTCACATTTTCATAATTCCTGGGAGTAGCAATAAATTGTTTGGAAAGCGGACAAAGTTGACCGCAGTTAAAAAACGAGTTATTGACAATCGCTTTAAGGTGTATATCCAAGTCGGCATTGTCTAAAAATAGTGCCTTGGGTCGGGTTGGACCAAACATAAAACTGGTTTCGAAATGGTCTGCCACTATTTTACTCGAATAGATATTTACGATTTGACGACTGCCCGCGATTGCAAAATGTCTGATATCCGGATTTTCTACGCAATATTGACCAAATTCTTTACCTGATATGCCGGTTTGTATTTCCATGCCATCAATACCCGCCTCGATTAATGCTTCAATCCAGATTCTTTCCAAACCGCTCATTACCCTTGGCAAATGGATTTTACATTTCAAACCCGCCATAAATCCGGGAAAAGTATAAAACGCAAGGAGAAAGGTCGGCATGTCATAAGGAATGCACAACCCCATCATACCGTCGCGAGTTTGCCTGCCCTCGAGCCGGTCGATTTCAGCCGCACATAAATCTACTTCTTTGCCAAACATCGTTAAATCCGTATTGGATGAAGCATAAGTCAACCCGCCTGCGATTTCTATCTCCATTATTTCCTGCTTCCTTTTTTCAATAGCATTTTTCAAGGAGTGCAATTGCTCAAGCCGGACTTTTAACTCATATGTGGTTATTATCTTAACCATGCAGAATATTACACCTTTAATATTTGGTTGTCAATATGAAATAGACGCGCTCTTCATTTATATAACTGAAATTAGGTCTTGAACGTTTTGAATATTATACTATAATACGGCGATGAGTAATAATAAAAACGAAGGGCTTTTGTCATTCGTCAAGTGTGCGGGCTGAGCTTCTAAGCTTTCATCTGCACAGTTGGTGCAGGCATTAGCAAAGTTGCCGAAGATTACCGACAAAAATCTTTTGGTTGGCGTAAATACTGCGGATGATGCGGGCGTTTATCAGCTGACCAAAGACCTTGCTTTGGTTTATACCGTAGATGTTTTGACCCCGCTGGTTGACGACCCATATACTTTTGGTTTAATTGCCTCGGCAAACAGCATCTCCGATATTTACGCAATGGGCGGTGAACCGAAGCTGGCGCTCAATGTCGTCGGATTTCCAGCCAAAGGTGACCCGAACGTGCTTGGCGAAATGTTAAAGGGTGGTCAGGTTAAGGCAAAAGAAGCAGGTGTTACGGTTTGCGGCGGACATACCTTTAATTCAGATGAAATTAAATACGGACTTTCGGTTATTGGTTATATCAACCCTAAAAAAATCATCACAAATGCTTCAGCAAAACCGGACGATGTCATCGTTTTAACAAAACCAATCGGGGTCGGAACAATTATTCATGCTTATATTAATGGAAAAGAGGTTGGTGAATATTTAACACCAACAATCAAGTCAATGACTGCTTTAAACCACAAAGCATCGATGGCGATGAGAGGACTGGCTGACGCGGCAACTGATATTACCGGTTATGGGCTGGCCGGACATTTAGTTGAAATGGCAGAGGGAAGTAAAGTTGGTATTGAAATATCGTTGTCAAAAATACCGATGCACAAAGGAGCGTTAGATATTTTAAAATCAGGTGTAGTGGAACCGGGCATTGGAATGAATATGGGCTCATTTAGTAATCGGGTTGATATGTTTGAAATAGATGAGACCAAAGCAATGCTCGTTTTTGGTTCAGAAACATCGGGCGGGTTAGCTATTGTTTTGCCTGAAAATAAACTTGAAGCATTCAGGAAAAAGTATAAGGGGAATATAGCGATAATTGGTAGGGTTACAAAGGAAAATAAGGGAAGAGTAAAAATAATAACATAAGTCTGACTGAATTTCTAAACTCCAACTTTTAATTTCGAATCAATTCTTAATTATTGAATTTAGAATATTCATACATTCGAATTTCATTCAAAATTAAGCATTCAATATTCAAAATTCTGATTAAAGCGCCTTGACATCTTATAAATCTTAATTATTGTCTTATCGAGGCGATATGTGCAGGATAGCAAGTAAAAGTTTAATCTATATTCTTGTGATGATTTTCTTATTAACAGAATTAAGTCAAGCAGGCGATGAAACAGGAGTAAAAGAATATACTATAGAACTTCTGAGTGGGGCGACGGGTGAATTTGTTACAGGTATCGCGACTATGTGGATTGTGGCCAATGGTCGGGAATCAAATAATAGTTCATCCTCGTATGATGGACTCGCGGAGCTTTTTGAATTAGTGATTTATGGCACTGGTGTGGGTGCAATTATTGGTACACCAACTGGCGTAGTTCTATCAGGGACAATAATGCGGCAACACGGATCTGTGTTGGGTGCCTATTTTGGTGGATTATTAGGTGTCGGATTAGGGATCGGGGCACTTTACCTGGGTGATAAAGCCGGGATGGGTTTAGACGTTACTACAATACCGGCGCTCCTGCTAATGCCACCCGCATGTTCTGTTTTGGGGTACAATATTTTAAGATCAGATAAAATCAAATTATCTTCAATTAATAATTTTCCTTCAATATCTTTGAGTATTCAGCCAATGAAAAATGACATTAAATATTTTTCGCGAGTTACGCTAAACACTAGGTTTTTGGAATAGTTACTAATAGTAGTTTTATATTCAAAATTCTTATCTATATAACTTGACACTCTTAAAAATATCATCTAAAATATACAGGTGAGTGAAAGCAAAATAAAAGTAGCGACTGTTAAAGGAGTCCGAAGGTGAATTCTTGGAACTATGGACCCGGTCGGGTCCGCACCTTCAAAAGCAGTTATTATCACAAAACTCAACAAGTAGATTTTCCAACAAAACAAAACAATTTAACTGATAGATTTTTTTTACCACAGAAAGCACGGAATTTACTGAATTTTTATTTTTTGTGGGTTCAGTGGTTGATTTTTTTGTGAAAGGAGAAATATATGCAATATATAAAAGACTATACAATCAAAGATGTCCAAGACGTCTATGATGGACCAGGCGGTTTATTATGGGAAGCAGTAATGAGTGAACAGATTCATTCTGGTGGACCTGCCGCAACCGACGATCTTGCTAACAAATTATGCCTTAAGAAAGGTATGGTTGTATGTGATATCTGTAGTGCCTTAGGTGCACCAGCACGCCATATCGCATCTAAATATGGTGTAATGGTCAAAGGCGTTGACGCAACGAAGACGATGCTTGAGAAAGCAAAGCAGAGAACCAAAGACGCTAAACTCGAAAATATGATTGAATATTTTGAGGCAAACGCAATGGATTTACCATTCAAGAAAGATACATTCGACATTGTCTGGGGACAGGAAGCTTGGTGTTATGTTTCGGATAAGAATCGATTAATTCGAGAGGCGTATCGGGTTTTAAAACCGGGCGGTAAGATTGGTTTTTCGGATTGGATTATTACCGGGAAAATTAGCCAGCAGGAACTCGACCCGCTCTATGATTCAATGGCGTTTCCGTATATGGAGACATTTAAAGGATATCAAGAATTAGTTAAGAAAAATGGGTTTAAACTAATCGAAGCATTGGACCAGACCGATGAGTTTGCGAAATGCTTTGATGAATATTCTGAGACAGTTAATGTTAAAATTAAGCCGACAATCTTACAGAATTTCGGCAAGGATTTATTTGACTTCGCTTCTAATCTGGTTATGATTTGGCAAAAAGCCGCTCATGAACATAAAGTTGGACGCGGTTTATTTATCGCACAAAAATAAGGAGCAACATTGGATTTAGAGAAAATAAAAAAAGCAGTGGTTGAGATGAACGAGAACGCAACCAGAGAATTAGTAAATTTAGCGCTTAAAGAAAAAGTTGAACCGCGTCAGATTTTAGAGAAAGGGCTTATCGCCGGAATGAAAGAAGTCGGACGGTTGTTTTCCTGCCAAGAATATTTTGTACCGGAAGTTCTCTTGGCATCTGAAACGTTTTACGCTGGGTTTGACATAATTAATCCCATGCTTAAGTTGCAAAAAATACCACCAAAATCAAAGGTAGTAATCGGTGTTGTTGAGGGTGATATTCATGATATCGGCAAGAATATTGTTAAAGTAATGGCAGAAGCATCTGGACACCAGGTTATCGATTTAGGAGATAATGTGCCTGTAAGTAAGTTTATCGAAACCGTTGAAAAAGAAAAACCGGATGTTCTTGCATTGTCAAGCTTAATGACAACAACAATGATGCAGATGGAAGTAGTAATAAAACAGCTCGAAGCGAAAAATCTGCGGAAAAAAGTAAAAGTGATTGTCGGCGGTGCACCGGTAAACCAAGATTTTGCCAATAAAATCAATGCGGACGGTTATGGCAAAGATGCAGCTGAAGCAGTAAATTTAATTGAGAAGTTAGCTCGTGGATAAAATAAATGCAGTCTTAAAAAGAGAACGGAAACTTGCGGTTTTTCCGATTGTCGGTGCTGACCACTGTGCACGATTACTAAACATAGATTTTTCCGAAGTGGCGACCGACGGCAAAAAACTTGCACGGGTTTTAGAATACGGGTATCAACTTTATAAATATGATATGGTCTTGGTTTTTTCTGACCCGTATGTTGAAGCGCAAGCTTTAGGTTGCGAAATTGAATTTAAGCCGTACCCATCTTTGGTTACGGCAAAAACAAACAAGAGATTTGACCGAACTTCGGTAATTATTGAAGCAGCAGGTATCTTAAAGAAAAAAGTAGATGTACCGATATTTGTTTCAATTAAAGGACCATTTTCCTTAGCATCTTTTCTGGTCGGGATCGATAAGTTTTTAAAAATATTATTAAAAGACGAAAACGAAGCGAAACAAGCGATTGATGAAGCGCTAGAATTTCAGCTAAGATATCTTGAGGAGCTTTTATCGCTTAATGTTAATATTTTTCTTGGCGACCCGGTCGCATCAGCAAGTGTGATTTCACCAAATACTTTTCAAAAATATGCTTATAAGCCACTCCAGATTCTAATTAATAAAATTAAAGCTAAAGGATTGATTGCGGGTATCCATATCTGCGGTGAGACTAAACCATTGGTTAATATCCTTGATACTTTGACAGCAGACATTTTAAGCATAGAAGATATTACACCCAAAACCAAGACAATTAAAATGGGTGGAGTCTCAACTCAAACTATTCTCCACGGTACAAAAGCTAAAATCAGGGCCGAGGCGCAAATCGCTTTAGAGCAAGCGCCGATTATCCTTGCGACATCCTGCGACGTACCGCCTGAGACATCCTCAGAAAATATCAAAGAATTGATTAAATATGGCCAAAAGTAAAACTCAAAGCTCTTTGGGATTAGCATTGGACCTTGGTACAACTGTAATAAAAGGCTGTGCAGTAAATTTAAAAACCGGCGCAGTGGTAGCCGAGACAAAAATTTATAATCTTCAAAATTGGTTTGGCAGTGATGTCATTACCCGAATCAGCACTGCCTTACAAGGAAAATATAAATTATTAAGACGCCATTTACTTTCCAGTATTATTAAAGTGAAAAAAGAACTGAATTTAAAAAGTCCTGTCTTTACAACAGTTGTCGGTAATTCGGTAATGCTATCCTTCTATTTAAATAAACCAGTAAATAGACTAGCATTCTATCCATTTGAGAGCGAAATCAAAAGCGGGACGACGCTAAAAAATCCGGCAAGATATATCTTTCCGGTCATCGGTGGTTTTGTTGGCGGCGATACAATTGCAGGAATAATGGCAAGCCGACTCAATCGGCAAAACAAGAATAGTCTTTACATTGACCTGGGTACTAATGGTGAGGTTGTCTTAATCGCAAAGAGAAAAATCTTTGCGGTTTCGACTGCAGCCGGACCTGCGTTTGAAGGGGTCGGCATCAGTTGTGGCAGCCTTGCCGTGCCGGGCGCGATTGACCGAGTTACATATCAAAACAATAAGTTTGTTACACACACAATTAATAATGAAAGTCCAGTCGGTATTTGTGCATCGGGCATTATTGATATTCTCGGAATTTTATTAGAAGAATGTTGGCTTAAGGACGACGGGCGATTACTAAAAGCATTTCAAATCGGCAATCTGACATTAAATCAGAAAGACGCGAGAAAAATTCAACTGGCAATAGGTGCGGTTCATAGCGGTATCAAAATTTTACTTAAAAGAACACATCTTAAGGTTGCTGATATTGATGAAGCGGTTATAACCGGAGAGTTTGGGGCGAGATTAAACATAAAAGCACTTGTCCGTATCGGTCTTTTACCAGACGGTATAAAAAAAGTGCGACTTGAAAATGATTTGCCAATCAAAGGCGCAATAATGGCACTTGTCGATAAAAATAAATTAAAAGAAGTTGAAACGATTCAAAAATCAAGCACTCACATTGAACTGGCAAACGAACCTAATTTTCAAAAGATTTTTGTGCAATCATTAAGGATGACGAAATGGAACTAATTGGATACACTTGTTCTTATATTCCGGTGGAAATACTTGCCGCAACCGGGTTCCGGCCCTATCGTCTTTTACACGGTGAAGTTAATTTGTCTAAACAAGGCGAGAAATTGGTAAGGGTTGATGCCTGTCCGATGGTCAAGTCCAACTTGAGTTATATAATGAACAATCAAGACAAGTTTAGAGCGTTAGTTGGTTCTACTGGTTGTGATATGTCGAGAAGAATGTTTGATGTGGTTAGTGAAATGACCGAGATACCAGTCTATGTTATAAATAATCCAAGAACCGACCGAGTGCAAATATTTAATGATGAAATTGACTGGCTGGTTAAACAATTAGAGCATTTATCAGGTAAAAAATTTAGCGATGATTTGATTGCACAAGAAATTGAAAAATGGGAGAACGCACGGGAATGCTTAAGAAAAATAGACGAGAAAAGAGGAACCAAACCTTCTTTAGTATTAACGACTGATTTTCACAAAGCAGTTGCGAATTATTATCAAGGGAATATAACTGATAAAATTGAGATAACCGAAGACAGAAGCAATAAGCCCCGCGTATATCTTTTAGGTAGTGCGATTACTTATGAATCAAACCAGATATTAAAGTTATTAGAAAAAGAGTTACGCATTGTTGGCGATTATAATTGCGGGTTGTCCCGCTTTCTGAATATTCGCATAGGGGATAAAACTTTAAGCGGCATCAAAGATGCTTATTATAATCAACCACCTTGTATATTTAAAAGACCGAATGATAAATTTTTCGAATTTATTCAGAACGAAATTAAGAAACTTGACTGTATTGGGATAGTCGCCTGGACTTTAGATTATTGTGATATTTACGAATACGAACTTCAAAAGATTGAAACAGCATTTAATTTCCCAGTACTCAGAATAAAGAGCGACTTTTCTTTTCAGAATCTAAGTCAATTGCGCACAAGAATTGGTGCGTTTGCGGAGATGTTATGTTCGAAAACTTAGCGCCTAAGAAAATTGACTTAAAAGAGTGGAGCCGCCAGTTCCGAAGCCTGGACACGGACTTTATCAACAAATTCTTTTATTATAAAAATAATGATTGGGGCAGATATTTATTTCCGCCCGCCACTTTTATGGTTTATGGGGCACGGCAGTTAAAGCACTTAAAATTAGATAATTCGTTGACTTCACTTCGGCTGTGGGGTTTTAGCTTTAATGAATCGGAAAGGTTGTTCCGGGCAAAGCAGAGCGGTAAAAAAGTGATTGCCACAATGGGTGATTTAGGCACAGTGCCAGTAATTGTTATGGCATTTCCTGGTTGTATACCATTCTATCCTGACTGCACATGGTGGACACCGTTCTTTAACGAGTCAAATGTGCTATTGGACCGGGCAAGTGAAATGGGTGTTCCTGAGGCGAGCTGTTTTGTCCGTTCCGCGCTTGCTGCATTTGATAAAAAAGCATATTTCCCCAAACCGGATTTATTATTTGCTTCAACCGGTGCGTCGTGTGACGATTATTCCTGCATCATGCAGATGGTTGGAAATCTTGGTTATGATATCATCTGGCTGGAAATGCCCTTTCGAAGACACACGGCTAAATATTTTGTCGGCGATAAATACAAAACTACAAACCAGGGCCTAGAATATCCAGAACGTTTTGAAGATTATCTGGTCACCGAGTATAAAAAAGTCTGGGCTAAGATGGTAGAATTAACGGAAATTAATGACCTTGAGTTACTCAGAGAAAATATAAAAAAGACTAATCGATTAAGACAATTAGTTGAAAATATAAAGAATTTAACATATGAAGTAGAAATCGCACCATTTCCCGCATTAGAAATGATGGTTATCGAATTCGGCAATCTGTATGGTTATGCCGATTTTGATGAGTGGCTTGATATTTGCGAAATGATCTATGAAACGATAAAAGAGCGCACTCGCAAAGGAATCGGCGTGCTTAAACCCGATGCAATACCGATTGCCTGGGTTATGCCGACGGCTGACCCGATAGTCTTAAATCTTGTTGAAGACTTAGGCGGTCGGGTTGTTGCAACTGAATATGTGATAAATCAAGCGTTAGCACAAATAGAGGAACAGGGAGACCCGTTTAATGCGTTAGCGCGTTCATTTCTGAATGCGTCTTTAATTGGTTCAACGGAAGAAAGAGTGAGGCGGATAACTGAAAAAGTCGAGCAGGGGAGAGTTCGCGGTGTTATTATTACCAATATGCTGGGTGCTTCACACTGCTCGATGGAAACTCGGCTTATAGAAAAGATGTTAAGTAAAGTACCAGTGCTATCTCTGGATGTGCCGTCGCCACTCGGAATCACCGAGCAACTTAAAACCAGAATCGCTGCATTTATGGAAACCTTAAGATGACACCACAGATTGAAACAGAGCGTAGCGTAAGCAACACGGATAAAATAAAATCGATTAGCACAGATAAATTAAAAACCATCTGTGCCCATCAGCTTCGCATCTGCGCTAATCAGTGCGTTCTATTTTAGAGAAATGAAAGATATATTAACTCCACGCGAACGTTTTGGTCTTCTGGTCATCGACGAAAAGCCCGACCGATGTAATATTATACCACTCATCACATCACATTCAGCAAAAGTAAAGGGCGTAAAACTAAAAGATTATTACACTAATGGCGAGATAATGGCGCGCGCCCAGATTGCCGCGATTGAAGAATATGGTCATGATGCAATCTCAATTTTTTCTGAAGTGGGGATAATCGCAGAAGCAATGGGTTCGGAATTTTTCTATCCGGAAGATGATTTGCCCGTGCTGAAAAACCCTATTCTTACTCAAACCAATATCGACAATATCAAAATTCCCAATCCCGAAAAAGAAAAAAGATTGCCGGTATATCTTGAAGCAATCGAATATGCTTATCAGGCGCTTGGTGATAAAGTGCCGATTCTTGCTTATGTGCCGGCGCCATTCACAACCGGCATGATGTTATCGGACCCGAATAAATTTCTAATTCAAACTATTAAAGAACCCGAATATATTAAAAAAGTTTTGGAAAAATCGAGCCAAGCTGCGATTGAATTTTGTTATCATATCATTGATGCCGGCGGTCTGCCAATCTTGGTTGACCCGCTTGCATCATCAAGCGTGATTAGCCCTAAAACATACAAAGAATTTGCCCTGCCGTATGAAAGAGCAGTTATCGATTTTCTGCATCGCTATGACCTTGATGTAATATTACACATCTGCGGTAATACAACCCCGATTTTAGATTTGTTGCCTGAAACCGATGCTGATTTAATAAGCATTGACCAGGTTGACCTTAAAACAGTTTTAGAAAAACTATCAAAGCGAATACGGATAATTGGGAATTTTGATACATCAAAATTATTATTTTTTTCAAAAGAAAATATTGCCAATGAAGTGAAAAATATGGTAAAATTAGGGATGAGCGCACCGAAAGGATATATCGCATCAACCGGCTGTGAAGTTCCGACTCACGCTCCAAAAGAAAATGTCAAAGCATTTATCAAAGCAGCAAAGGAGGTCGGGTGGTACTGGGATTAGATGTAGGTTCGAGTTATACAAAAGGAATATTGTTTAGCGGTAAGATTGAAAAGAAATTAGTAATTAAAACATCATTTAAACCGAGACAAGCAATTGAACAAGTAAAAACACATTTTTCGGGTCATGATAAAATTGTCGCAACCGGTTTTGGCAGGGAATTAGTTACCGATGTGGATAATATTATTACTGAAATAACTGCGTTTGCACGCGGTGCGAGTTTTATTGATTCATCGGTCCGCACGATTATTGATATCGGCGGTCAGGACAGTAAAATTATTAAGGTCAATAATGGCAAGGTAGATAGATTTGTTATGAATGACCGATGCGCGGCAGGCACTGGTAACTTCATTGAGAAAATCGCTCAGGCGATGAACTTGACCTTAGAAGAATTTGGTAACCTGGCAGTAAAGTCAGACCGACCAGAAATTATTGATTCGTTATGTGTTGTTATGGCAGAAACCGAGATTCTCAGTTTAGTCGGCCAAGGCAAAAGAAGTGAAGATATCGCAGCAGGAGTATGCGATTCTTTAATTCGCAGGATTGATGGCATTGGCAGTCAGATTGGTATTGAAGAACCGATACTATTCTGTGGCGGTGGCGCTTTAAATCCTGGGCTTGTGAAATCGATGAAGCGTATTTTAGGAGAAGTTATAATTCCTGATGCCCCGCAATTTATCGGCGCTATCGGCGCAGCATTGTCTATTTAAAACCATTTGACACAGACGCACATAGATTAACACTGAAATTATGCAAATCCCACTATCCAACCTAGAGTTTTCCACCGTGTTTACCCGTGGTTATATCTTGTTTGTTCTCTGTGACTCTGTGGTGTATGTTTTCTTTCGAAACCACTCGCTTCCCCAATCCACTCTTTACTTTAAATCCTTTTCCGATTCCTTTTCGCATCTTTAAAAGAGTCCCTGCCCGATTCTTTGCTTCGTTTTATCATACAACAATGAAAGGTTTTTATGTACAACTTTTTATTTCTATTCTATAGAGGCTTGTGTGTTACGCCGCATGTAACGGGGTTGACAACATCATTCTTCAACCTATAATTCTTATATGAGCCAAGAGAGTAATATAGAGATGTTAAAGAGTATTCCATCGGTTGATAAGATATTAAACTGGACAGAAATAAAGGAATTAGAAAATAAAATTGAACATATATATCTTACTGAAATCATACGAAATAAAACTGATGAGTTTAGGGCAAAACTTTTAAGTGGGGATAAATTTGACATTGACCATCTTAAGCAAATGATTCTTGATGAAATTAAATATTTAACCGAACCGTATTTTCGATATGCGGTTAATGGTTTGGGAATTGTTTTACATACTGGCTTAGGTAGAGCGCCGTTTGCTAAAGGCATTGCTGATATACTGCGCGATGCGTCAGATGCCTATTCCCGCTTACAAATTGATGATGAGGGCAAACGTGATGACCGATATAAAAAGATTAGTAAATTACTGCAAATATTAACCGGTTGTGAAGCAGGGATTATTGTTAATAATAATGCCGGCGCAACACTTCTTATTTTATCTGCAATTGCTAAAGGGAAAGAAGTTATTGTATCAAGAGGGCAATTGATTGAAATTGGCGGTTCGTTCCGCATTCCGGATATTATGGCGCAAAGCGGGGCGATAATGAGAGAAGTCGGCACAACCAATCGCTCTCATCTTAAAGACTATGAACAGGCAATTAATGAGAACACCGGCGCAATCATCAGAGTACATCAATCTAATTATCGAATGTCAGGTTTTACTAAAGAAGTTTCTTTAGAAGAACTCGTTACATTAGGTAAAAAGTATAATATCCCAGTGATTGATGATTTAGGAAGTGGTGCCTTAATTGATTTATCAAAATACGGATTACCCAAAGAGCCGATGGTGCAGGAGAGTATTAAAACCAGTGCCGATATTGTCTGTTTTAGCGGTGATAAATTGATTGGCGGTCCGCAATGCGGAATTATTATCGGCAAGAAAACGCATATTGAAAAGATTAAGAAACACCCTTTAACCCGTGCCTTGCGATGTGATAAGCTTACCAATGTGGTCTTGGAAGCAACGCTACAGATGTTTTTACATAAAGAAGAAGATTTAATCAAAGAGCATGGTGTAATGAGTCTGTTGCTTAAACCGCTCAAAGAAATTAAAACGCAGGCAAACGACGTGGCAAGAAAACTAAAGAAAGAATACAGTTCGATATTAGAGATTGAAGTAAAACCTGCGAAAAGTGAAATTGGCGGCGGTTCATTAAGCACAGAAGAATTACCAACCTATGTCATAGCAATAAACCCGAAGAAACTGTCAGCGCAGGAATTAGCAAAATTTTTAAGGCAATATAAAACACCGATTTTTGGACGGGTTGCAGAAGATTCTTTGCTCTTAGATTTCAGAACCATACTTAAAGGGGAAGAGAAAATCATCATCGAAGCATTTAAAAATATCTTATAATTTGCAACCACAGATGCACACAGAATTTTTACCGCAGAGAGCACAGAGCACGCAGAGTTTTTCTCTGTGACCTCAGCGAACTCAGCGGTGAAACAATGAACGAAAAGCGTCACATCGTTATCGGCACTGCTGGTCATATTGACCATGGCAAGAGTGCTTTGGTTAAAGCATTAACTGGTATTGACCCAGACCGATTAAAAGAAGAGAAAGAACGGGGTATGACTACTGACCTCGGCTTTGTTTTTTATGGTGACAATGCGACAATTATTGACGTGCCTGGCCACGAGAAGTTTGTTCGGCATATGGTTGCGGGCGCTTCAACCGTTGATATTGTTATGTTTGTCATTGCCGCTGATGACGGGATAATGCCCCAGACTTATGAACATCTTGAGATTTTAAAACTACTCGCAATTAAAAAAGGTATTGTTGTTATTACCAAGAAAGATTTGGCAAAAGATGACCGATTGCAAATAGTGATTAATGATGTAAAAAATCTGCTCAAAGGTTCATTTCTCGAGAGTGCGCCAATTATTCCGGTTTCCAATATTACAATGGAAGGGATTGAGGATTTGAAGAAAGCGCTGGATAAGTTAATTCAAGAAACCGAAGCAAAAATAGACCGAGGTATATTTAGAATGCCGATTGACCGATGCTTTATCATAAAAGGTTTTGGAACGGTGGTTGCTGGCACGGTTTTGTCAGGAAAAACCAAGATTGGCGAGGAGCTCGAGTTACTTCCGGAAAAGAAAAAGGTAAAAATCAGGGGTATTGAAGTTCATAATAAACAAGTTAGTGAAGTTGGTACAGGTTTTCGGGTTGCGATTAATCTGGTCGGTGCTGAAAAAGAAGAAGTCGAGCGGGGAGATGTGCTTGCACAAACAGGATTTTTTGAACCGTCGGAATTTCTTAACGCTTCTTTATATTTACTGACCACTGCCCAGCAACCGCTTAAGAACTTTACACGCCTGAGGATTCATTTAGGAACTAAAGAAATTTTAGGACGGGTTGTATTTCTTGATAAAAAAGTATTGCAACCCGGTGAAAAAGCGATGGTGCAGTTCCGATTAGAATCACCGGCAGTTGCAAGTATCAATGACCAATATGTCATTAGAACATATTCACCGCAGGCAACAATTGGCGGTGGTGTTATTATCGAATCAAAGGCAGCTAAAGTAAAAGGACTTGATGAAGAATTAATCGCACACCTACAGCGGGTTGAGAAAGGCGACCCAACCGTGCTGGTCGAAGAAGACCTGTTGTCTAATTTTGATTTATCAAGAAAGATTAGCGAGATTGCTTATGATGTTAATCTGCTGGTAAACGAAGTAAAAGAGATAATTAGAACATTAAAGGTTCAGCAAAAAGTATTATGCTTAGATGAAAAACGTGAATTATATTATCACGAGAAAAATCTAAAAGAGCTGAAAGATAAAATAATTACACAACTGAAAGAATATCACAAAAGTAATCCGACCAGCATCGGTATTCTGCCATTAGAGCTTTTAAAGAAAATCAGCCCAGGTTTAGATAAATTTATATTAGATATAACGCTTAACCATCTACAAAAAGAAGGCGTTGTCCAAATTTCTGCGGAAAAGAAAATAAAATTGTCTGAATTCAGAGTTGTGCTTGATAAACCGATTGATGAGATGGTGAAAAAAATTGAGAAGATATTTCTGGATGCGGGATATAAGACGAGTGATTATCAAACGCTCTTAACCCAGAGATTGGGTGCGGAAAGCATTGTGAAAAAAGCATATCAGCATATGCTCGACACCGGGTTGCTCATAAATATCGGAGAAGGGGTTGTGTTACACCAGAAATATGTCCGGGAAGCAGAACAAAAACTGGTTGAGTTTTTAAAGAAGAATAAGGACATTAAAGTATCGCAATTTCGCGACCTGCTTGACGCTAGCCGCAGGTCAGTCTTGCCGTTATTAGTATATTTTGACAAACGAAATATTACGGTGAGGCGGGAAGATGTCAGGGTGCTGTCAACTAACTACAAATAAGCACTCCATAAAATAAAAAATTTTAATCACATATTAGAAACATAAAAATATTTGCATTTTTGGTTTGCGTTTTTAATATTTAATTTTAACTATATAGCGGAAGCTCGTAGGAATTGAACCTTCGTAACTGAGTATGCCTTGACAATTGATATTCCAATTGCTATCGTTATGCCAAGGATTAAAATGGCAGAAAAAGATTTAAGGCAATTCGTCCTGTCGGATTATCTTGTTATATTTCTTTCGATATTATTCGGTTATGTAATATCGGTATTTTTTTCGGGCTGGGGGGCACTTATAAAACATAGCGGAAATGTCAAAATCTAGTGGGTCCATCTTGGCTGGACATTATTAGTTTTTGCTGATATTATTGAAGTATGGTGGGGTTTGTGGCCCAGAAGAGAAAAATTTGGTAAGCATATCGGATATTTCTTATTAGTGCTTTTGCATCCCGTCCTGTTCTACTTAATAGGCATTATTATATTTCCGGACATTTCGAATGAAAAATTCATCATGTTAAAAGATTATTTTTATTCAAACATTTTTCTACTTTTTTCTTTTTTGACGATTGCGATGGTGTTTTCATTGATTGCACTTATACTGTTTGGAGGAAAAAAGGTGACATTTAAAGAATATTTAAGTCAAATTATCGCAATTATACTTTTTGCAATTGGGGCATTTGTGAGATATGAATTGTATCATATATTTATTTTTTGTTTGTCGGCACTATTATTCATAAGGTTTGTACTCCTATACAGAGCTAAACTAATACAAGCAGTTGATTGAAAGATTGTAAGATTACAGATTGCAAGGCTTAACCTTTCAAAACGTGAATTTTGTTGCGAGAATAGATTGATTTGTGCTGATACTTTGAAATAATCATCAACCTAACCGTGTAGTCAGGTTGAAAAATTACATAGGCTACGACACTGCTTCGGATTCTTTGGATGCCGAGCTGTGCGTTTCGAGCCAGTCGAGAATCTTGGAAATCTTTCCCTGGGCGAGCGCGATGCAGGTATCGGCTCCACCGTAGTAGACATTGATTTCATCTCCGTCATCACCGATTGTGTGTCCGCACGTGAAGACTACGTCGCCGACATCTCCCATACGCTCGTACTCCTCTCTAGGAGCAAGAATCCACTCGTCGCCACGCTTTATGCAACAATCAGGATGCTCAAGATCGAGCAAAGCAGCACCGATACGGTAGAGACAACCCGCGCCAGTCTGGCGGTTCGCATGGTATAGCATAAGCCAGCCCCGCTTAGTCCGAATCAGAGGCGACCCAAGCCCAATCCGATTTGAATCCCACCACGCCCCACGACGAGGCGTCATGATCATTCGATTTTTACCCCAATGGATTAGGTCTGGCGATTCAGCAAGCCAGATACTTCCGGCTAATCCGTTCTGGGGACGGTGAATCATCAGCCACTTACCGTTAAAACGAACAGGAAGAAGGGCTGCGTCCTTGTTCTCGGGCGGCATCATAACTCCCAGCCGTTCGAATCGGATAAAATCTTCGGTCAGTGCCAGTGCGACTGCTGGTCCGGCCCGGGAGAAAGCGGTGTAGGTAATTGCATACTTAGAGAGTTCGTCCAGCCAAACAATCCGCGCGTCTTCGACACCCCAGATTTCGTCCGGATGATTGACCGGGTCAGGGGGAAATGTCGGTTCTGAGTCGAGTACCCAATTGTCAATACCGTTTAAAGACCGGGCTGCCCAGAGACAGGAGATGCCTCGCCGGTCCTCGACTCGGCAGAGCAGTAATGTTGTCCCATCTCGCAGTCGGACCGCGCCCGGATTGAATATTGCGTTGACGCTGTGTTGCCAGTTATTTGCGGTCAGGATCGGATTGCTCGGATGACGCTCGAGAAGCATGGACCGGTCATCGCGCGGTATTATTTTCATCATTTTAACTTTGCTTCCCTGGACTTCATTGCTAACAAGGCAAGTAGAAACGAAATAGTCGACTCGGCGCCCTGGTTGAGATTAACGCCATCGGGTGAAAGGCCGTCGAAGCAGCCACCGGTAGTGTAGTCGTACAGAGGTACCCCAAGGTCGTTACGACCCAAAAACCAATCAAACGCCCGCTGCGCTTCCTTGTGCCAGTGGTCGTTACCAGTTATTGCATGGGTAGCCAGGCACGCGCTGACCATCGAATGTGCCTCTACCGGTTGTTGGTCGTACCGACTACGATGACCATTACGTTGCCAACCACTCGTTCCCACCGGAACGAAGTGCCCTTCCGGCACAGTCTGGATCCGAACCAGCCATTCCAGGGTTTGAAGACTGATGTCCATCATTTCCTGCTGACCGGTATCTTGACCAGTGTGTAGTAACCCTTGGCAGAGCACAGCATTGTCGTAGGTCATATAGGTCTCAAACCACGGCCATGATTCGCTGGTAGTGGCGCGGTGTAGCTCAAGTAGCTTGCCGCCCAGGACCTCGCGCAGTCTTCGTGCAACGCTATCACCGGGGAAGCGTTTTAGAAACTCGTGAATGCCAATTAGGGTAAAAGCCCACGCCCGCGGACTGGTGAAATCCTCCACGGCTGGTAATCCAGCATGAAATAGGTCAAGCGCTACTGCCACTTGTCCATCGTCCGGAGCCACACCGACTGCAATACCCAGGCTCCAGAGCGACCGACCATGACTGTCTTCGGATCCGACATCCTCCAGCCAACGGCGGTCATAAGCCATGAAATTTCTAAATCTTCCGCGTGAGCGGTCAAAGGCGTGGTCAAGGAAAGACAAATAGCAAAAGGCAAGCCGCAACAATTGAAGGTCCTTCGGGTTGGCTTCCAATCCGCGCAGCGTCACGATCAACGCACGTGCGTTATCGTCCGTGGTATAACCTCGGGATCGGTCAGGCACCGAGTACCGGGTATGTTGCAGAATACCGGTTTCGTCGGTGAGATTGACCAGATGGCTAAAATTCGTTTCGGGCAAGCCGGTGACCATCGGTTCGGTTCGGCGCGGTCGGTTAAAACGTCCAGATAGGCGCCGTTCCTCATAAGCTCGCGAGAAGGATTCGAGATAGCGTTGGGAAACCTCAGACCATATCATCTGCCGGCCAAAGGCATAGGCGCGTTTACGGATTGTGTGACGTTTCACCGGGTTTTCCAATAGATCGATAATAGCTTCTGCTAAAGCGCGTCCGTCTCGGAACGCAACCAGTGTGCCACGGTTGTCCGCGAGCAGTTCCTCAGCGTACCAATAAGGCGTAGACACAACCGCCTTACCAGTGCCGAATGAATAAGCCAGGGTTCCGGATACGATCTGGGCTTCAGCCAGATATGGTGTCACATAGATGTCGGTAGCACCCAGGTATTCGCAGAGTTCTGATAAGTCAACAAATCGGTCGTGGAAAATGATATGGTCTTCCACGCCGCGCACCCGGGCGTGACGCTTTAAACCCAGCCGGTAGACTTCGCCGTTCTCGCGCCTTACTGCTGGATGGGTTACCCCGAGCACGATATAGACAACATTGGGAAACCGGCGCACGACTTCAGGCAGAGCATCAATCATATATTCGATTCCCTTATTGGGTGCAAGGAGACCAAACGTCAGGATTAGATCGCGACCTTCGACCCGGAACTTATCCTTATAAAAGTTGGGGTCGACGAATGGCATGTCCGGTATGCCGTGATGAATTAAGTCAATCTTCCCTTCGGGAACGTGGTATATCTCGCGCAGGAACTCGATTGACCGTTCACTCATAACCACTAGGCGATCGCTCAGCCGGCAGAGTTCATTCATGACCCTGCGCTGATTTTCATCCGGTGCGTGGAGTACGGTGTGTAAGGTTGTGACAATCGGCATCTGGAGCTGGCGTAACGTGGCCAGCAGATAGCCGCCCGCGATACCGCCATAAATTCCGAATTCGTGCTGCACGCAGAGCAGGTCGGCTTGTCCCATGTTCAGGAATTCCGCCAGACGACGATAATCGGCAAGCTCATTCTGAGCAAGTTCGAATCGCACTCGGTCGGGATAGGCATAGCCTTCAGGAATATCATTCATGACTGCTGCTAAACAGGTGAGTTCTGGCGCCGCAGTGGTAATCGATTCACAAAGATCACCGGTGAACGTTGCAATGCCACACTGCCGGGGTAGATAGTTACCCAGAAAGGCTACCTTAGTAAACGGATATGTTTGTTTACGTGTCACTATGCATCCCTGTTTCTCTCAATATCGATCCGTCTATATTGTTCTTGGATTTTTTTTGTGAAGCTGTGAAATGTTCTAAGCGGATGGAAAAATATTTTTCCCGAAATTGCTCAGAGTACAGGATAATTATTTCAATGATTTCTTTAAAATTCTTTTTTAGTAGTTCAAACATGATAATTGTTTTCTTCCTGATCTAGTTATCGCTCAAGTGATTTTACCTTTACCGGCAAATAATCAGAATAAGAAATGAAAAAATTTATTTGCTTTTTAAAAAATAGGTCAATATATTTATAACTCATCTCTATCTATCAATGGTTTATTAATGTATTCCTCGGTTCGAAAAAGAAGTATTTTTCATTTACAACGTTACTATACTATGTAATCGATTTTTTGTCGTTTGTCAAGAAGAAGTTTTTAGTCGTCGGGCGTGCTTAGTACATCATGACCCCCAATAACAGATTTAGATAAAACTGATTCTACCCGATTTTCTAACGCTAAGTCAAGATCTATTACCGGTAACATTAAGATGCCCGGATTAATTTCAGGCGCAATCTCTCTTAA
>Ga0315291_10001081_pt1 | contig 36514 bp, 50 predicted proteins | sample YL17G12_20_MG_FD_203070 | JGI IMG/M metagenome (GOLD analysis project Ga0315291, IMG submission 203070) | Sediment microbial communities from Yellowstone Lake, YNP, Wyoming, USA - YL17G12_20 | ecosystem: Environmental > Aquatic > Freshwater > Lake > Sediment | place: USA: Wyoming | collected...
TTAGGGAATAAAAATTGGGATAGTCAAAACGGACTGTTGGAAAAGTATCCGTTTTGGTTGAGCTTGAGGCTGATCCCATAAGGTCTCAAAAGTCGGTCAAATTTGAAATTGCTTTGAAAAGAAAGATTTGTAGTTGATATAGCTTACAGAAATTGGACGTCCGAGTAGATTTGGACCAACTTGACTTTCAAACAGTATCAAAAAAGTGTCAATCGCTAAGAATATCGATAGGATAATTTGCGTCATTTTTGCGTCAGTCTTCAGTAATAAACCACCTGCTATTGACTTGTAGGTCTACTTGTCAACCACCTGCAACCCTCATTTTTGGTTAAAACACGCCATAAGCCATTGTCTAATAGGGATTTATGGAGGCACTATGGGTCTGTCGATTCGAAGGTTAAGAGTTCCGCCATAAGGCGTCCTGCGGAGAGTCCCTTCGGGATTTGGCCTTTTAGATTGACAATAAAAAAAGTCATATTAGTCGAAAAATTTTATTTGGCATATTTTTTAGACCTATATAATCCGATATATAATTAGGGACAAACATAGCAAAAAAAGGGTGTTTTGGGGGTTCAGCAATTGCTTATGTGCCAAAAAAGGGGCGGCTATTATACAATGCTTGGAAACACACAAAGGATAAAGTCTGTTTGAATTCTATTAGCCAACCCTTTATGTATTTCTTTTATATACTGATATTATAGGACGATAATCTCATTAGCAAATAGGGGGTCGGTACTGAATCGGCGGAAATCTTTGCAAGGATGCTAAAGATGCTAAAAATAAGTAAGTGGGATGTTATCGAGAGCAGTGATTGCAAAAAGGCTGTGGAAGCATTACGAGCTTCTGAGAGTAAATACAGAACACTTCTTGAGAATCTCCCAGAAAAGATATTTCTCAAGGACACCAACTCAGTTTATATATCCTGTAATGAGAATTACGCAAAGGATTTCAAGATTAAGGCCGAGGGAATTGCCGGAAAAACGGATTACGACTTCTACCCCAAGGAATTGGCTGAAAAATACGGAGCTGACGACAGAAGAATTATAAAATCCGGCAAAACCGAAGATATTAACGAGAAATATATCAGGGAAGGCAAAGAGGTAATCGTTCATATGGTCAAAACACCCGTGAGGGATGAACAGGGCAATGTTACTGGAATACTGGGTATTTTCTGGGATATTACCTCGCAGAGGCGGGCTCAAAAGAAGCTGCTGGACTATCAAAAACGGCTCCGAGACCTTACCTCAGAGATGTCATTAACAGAAGAACGTGAACGTCGACGGCTTGCTATTGGGCTGCACGACCAGATTACGCAAAAATTAATCTTGTTCAAGATCAACCTGGGCTCGCTTCGGCAGAAAGAATTGCCAGCAGAATTGAGTAAGCCGCTGGATGAAATTTATGAGGATATCAACCATATAATTCAAGACACGCGGTCTTTGACGTTCGATTTAGGTTCTCCCACCTTATATGAGCTGGGGCTTGAGGCTGCAATCAGGGAATGGCTCAATGAAGAAGTTCAGCAAAAGCATGGAATCAAAACTGAGTTTGAGGATGACGGTCAACCCAAGCCATTAGACGATGACGTTTGTGCTCTTCTATACCGAGCTGTGCGGGAATTATTGGTTAATGTTATTAAGCATGCCAACGCTCGGAATGTGAAAGTCTCTGATTGCAAAGAAAAAAACAATATATGCATCAACGTAATAGATGATGGAGCTGGATTTATATCTGGCGTAGAGAATTTCACTTCAAATAGAGTTGGAGGTTTTGGACTCTTTAGTATCCGCGAGAGGTTAAGTTACCTCGGCGGCAGCCTTGAGATTGATTCAAAACCGAGTCATGGGACACGAGTTACACTGGTAGCACCAATAAAACGTAAGAAAAACAATTGATTATGGGGGCGAAATATGGCCACAAAAGTTTTGATAGTAGATGACCATGGTATTTTACGGCAGGGCATTCAGGCTTTGATTGAAAAACATAGTGATATGGAAGTAGTTGGTCAGGCCGACAATGGCCTAACCGCGGTGGAATTAGCTCGGGAACTACAGCCAGACGTGGTTCTCATGGATGTAACTATGCCGAAGTTGAATGGTATCGAAGCAACACGTCAGATTAAAAGCGAACTGCCGGATATTAAGGTCCTGGCACTGTCCGTGTATACCAAAAGAGAGTTTGTGCTGGATATGGTCAGGGCAGGCGTATCGGGGTATATGCTCAAAGAGTGTGTATTTGATGATTTAGTCCATGCTATTAAAGTTATTGTTGCCGGCCAGTCATATTTGAGCCCTCAGATTGCAACCATAGTTCTGGAAGGTATTACAAAAGACAGTGTATTTGATGTTGTTGGCAACTACCATAAAACCCTTACACCAAGAGAGAACCAAATCCTGCAACTTCTGACAGAGGGCCAATCTGCAAAGCAAATCGCTTCACAACTGGGTCTGAGCGTCAAGACCATTGAAGCAACCCGCAGACAGATTATGGAAAAAACCGAAGTCGATAACCTCGCAGACCTTACTAAGTATGCTATTCGCCAAGGGTTAATTGCGGTTTAATAAAAAATTTGGGGTTTAATAAGTTGTTTTTTGGTCGTATTATTTCTCCAAAGGATGATTGTTTTAGCCATTGGATTATACAAACCACTCCTTTGGATAGTTTGGCATAAATTCCATCAAAAATCGTGAATATCAATAGTGGTACAAGCCAAAATTCCTCTTTATTAGGTCTAATTTTTTCAAGAAAATTCCCTTCAACTACATAACTTTGTCAAATAACTGTCATTTGTACAGTTCAGTTCGAGGTTTTTTATGCTCCTAAAGCAGGTGCTAAAATAGGCAAAGGCTTATTCAGAATCATATCCGATAGTTCCGAATATAAATTTAACCGAGATTTGGGACACTTAAAAAAGGAATTTTGAATGAACGTTAAAAGGAAGGTACAAACGGAAAACACTTGCAATGTTATCGAAGTAAATGGACTAAATTTAAACGCACGTGTGTAGCGTGCGTTTTTTATTTTTATTTAATTTCCCCTAAGGGGAAAGAAAAGGAGCATTACCATGGCAGTAGAAAAAGCAATTGGTTCGAGCAGTCTGGTTGAGGTTATTGACCGAATTCTGGACAAGGGCGTCGTAATTGATGCCTGGGTGAGAATCTCGTTGGTAGGTATTGAACTGCTTGCCATCGAGGCCAGAGTCGTAGTTGCCTCAGTCGAGACCTATCTGAAGTATGCCGAGGCCATTGGCCTGACCGCAACAGCGGCATAAGGATAGGTAACTAAAGAGGGTTCTTGCCGGGTTATCCTTATGCACCACGCCAGGGGGGAGCGGAAAGCATAGCTCGCCAAGAAAAACCTCTCTTCAGAAAGGGAAAACAATGCCATTAGCTGAAGATATGAAAAATATTGTCGAGAACATAATTTCTTCTTACCAGGCCCGCATTCAAAGTATTGAGGCCATTTTTGATAGTACCGGCCAGCTTCTTGAAGGGTTTCAGGAAAGTCTCCTTGATACGAGAGAGGAACGGGAAAAGATAAATGCAGAATTGCGGGAAAATCTTGCCAAGAACGAATCTCTGCGAAAGAAGGATTTCGACAATATGATGCAGGATATACTTTCAGCTCAGGACCAACGAGAAAAACAGGTTAGAAGCTCGCTCAAAAACTACCTTAATGAACAAAGAGAGATGGCAAACGCTTTAGGGGCTAATTTAACTGGGGTCAAAGACGCCCTTGCCAAAGGCGAAGTCCAAAGAGTCAAAGAATTCCAGGCAGCAATCAACGAAATTTTCGAGAAACAGGAACAAAGAAAACAAACGGTTAGTTCTGAGTTGGAAGAGTTTCAGAAGAACCAGCAAGAGATGGCCAAAAGGCTCAAAGAGCTTTTAGGAAAGGGCAGAGAGCTTAGAATAAAAGACCTCAAGTCAATGCTTGCTGAATTCAAAATCCAACATAGAGAGCGGATGGCTCGGCAGAAAGAAAGGAAAGAAGAAGTACAGAATATACTCGGTGATTTTAAGGGGGAGCGATTAGAAGCTGCCCAAAACTGGCAGGCCATAGAAAAGAAGATGGCTAAAAGAAGAGCTGGTTCACAGGCAGCGGTTAGTGTAAGTGCATAGGAAAAGCGTATGAAGGGCATTATAGATAATATTATAACTTCTTATGATATGCAGGCGAAAACCCTGGGTATTTTAGTGGCTAATACCCAAAAGGCCCTGGAACAATCGGAAAAAGAAAAAAACGCTGATGAACAGGTACAAAAAGTGGAAAGTTTCGTAAAGGATTTGACCATGGATTTAAATAATATGCTCGCAAAGTTTTACTTTCTCAGGGAGCGCAAAAACAGAAAGCAGGAGCAGATGACTGACAGGCAGGTGAAAGCTACAACTGGGTTTGTAATTTTTGTTGAGACCCTGACCGAGAATGTGCGTTCATTGCTCAGGCGTTTTCAGAATGGACATACCTTTGAAGAAAAGATTGATGAGGAAATAAGAGGGCTTGAAACCTGCGTTGGACAGAGACTAAAGGAGTTTGACAAAACTTTAGATGAAACTAACGGCACTTTAACCATTCATCCGATTAAGGTCGCCCGGGATGTTGCCGGCAGTTTTGCCGAACAATTGGGAAATCTATTTGGCCGCTCGAGGGGAAAAACGGTCAAGAGCGATGAAAAAAAGTCAGAATCTCTAATATATTTAAAGGGATAACAAGATGCAAGAGTCGAAAATCCAATATGTTCTGGAACAGTTAAAAAAGGAGCTGCACCGGTTTATTGATGCCCTCGGTGAAATACCTTATGTTGCCCTGCCCCTGGAAAAACCACACATTATATGTTTCTGTGAGAAAATCAAAGAACTGTGCGGGTATGATGCCGACGATATCCTGGCTGATAGACAGCTTTGGTGGAAAATGATTCACCCCGATGATCGCGAGCGAGTTTTTGCAGCTTTTGCCGGATGTAAAAATAAAGGCATACCCTTTAACATAGGGTACCGAATTGTCCACAAAGATGGTTCAGTGCGATATGTCAATGATAAGGGTGAGCCTGTTTTTGACGACAAAGGCGAAATAACCCAAATTGAGGGCACAATAACGCCCCTCTTTCGACCACGCTCCCTTCGATTCCACTCAGGACAGGCAAGACAGGTCAGAGAAATTACAAAGACTGAAAATATTCCGTTGTTGGAATTTAAAAAGGCGACAACGTCTAATAATGTAAACCCCCAACACCAATGTATTGGTGTGGGGGTAAACTCAAATTGTTTCCAAAAGGTTTAGAAATTTTAAAAGGAGAATCAAAATGGTTATGGCAATTGCTGAAGAGATGAAAAAACTGACGGAGAACATCATTATTTCCAATGATGTTCGGCTAAAAGCTGTGGGTGAGCTGGTGGCTGACACTCATAAAACTCTGAATGGATTTTCTATGGACAGAAAGAAGATGGCTGCTGAACAAGCCAAGGATTTGGCTGACTTCGTAAATGGCCTGTCAAAGAAGGTGCAAAGCTTTCTCGGAGAGTTCCAAAAGAGCCACAAGCAGATGAGTAAGGAACAGGCAAAGAGTTTAGCAGATTTTGTCAATAGCCTAACTAAGGATGTAGGCTCAATGTTAAGCGGTTTCGAGAAGGATCGTGGCAAAATGTCAAAGGAACTCAAAGACAGGCTTGCTAAAGAAGTGAAAGAAATTGAGACTTATGTTGCAAACAAGCTCAAAGAATTCGACAAGGATCATGCTGATATGAGCGAGGCGCTCAAAAAAGACCTGGCTAAGTATGTGGAAGGCATCGTTAAGGAAACCAGAGGGTTCTTAAAAGAGTGCGGCTCTGATATGGCACAAGCAAGGAAAGCCTGGCAAGGCATGTCTGCTACTATGGCCAGGGCAAGAAAGGCCGGCTTCCCGATGCCGGAAATTGACGCCGGAAAAAAGGTGGCCACAGTCGGGCAGGCAGCACGCAAGGCACAGGGCAAAAAGAAGACCTCAACCCCGCAGCACCGTACGGCGGGGTCAAAAAAGAGCAAAAGCCGCAAGCAGCCAGTCACTGCCGGCGTCTAAGCGTTTGTCATTGCGACCCCCGTGGAAACGGGGGGAAGCAATCTCAAAACATAGGGGATGAGATTGCCACGCCAACCTTTGGTTGGCTCGCAATGACGGCAGTAGTGCCGACTCGTGCTATGCGTAGCGCTTCGCAGAGCATAGATTGTTGGCTATAGAAAAAGCCAGGGAAATGTAAATATAAATTCATGGAGGTATTAGATTATGAGCCAGACGACATCTGCTACGGCCCGGATAACGTGCGCTTTTTGTAAAGGTAAAGGAAAAGACCCCTTTGACTTACTGAGTGAGCTTGCCGTCTGCCAGGTCTGCGGTGGCAGAGGTAAGGTTGAGGTCAAAGAGCCGGCAATTAAATGTGTCTATTGCAATGGCAGCGGTGTTTATCATAATACCCGGATTACCTGCACCGTATGTAACGGCAAAGGTGTGGTTACATCTCCCAAAAGCCCAACTGAATGGTGCCCTAAATGTGAAGGTACAGGTACGACAATAGATAGTGGAATGCCCTGTCTGAAGTGCAAAGGTAAAGGACTTGTTTCAAAGTGAAAGACGCAGCCAGACCAGATTTGCCGAAAGAAGGCTGCATCAGAAAGAGCAAAGAAGCTCTGAGTAAATTACAGGCCATCAAAGAGAGCTTTAGAAATAAGGAAAAGAGAATAAGGGCGGATTTAGAAAAGGCACGTAAAATCTGGAAAAAAGTAGGCGAAAGATTCAGATGGTGGGGCTCGTTGCCCTAAAGAAAAGAAACCAAAAATTTAATAAGACAGGAGGTCTATTAAAATGATTGACGAAATGACGACAGTATTGGAGCCGGCCCCAATGCCGGATTTTGTGGAAACAAAGTATGTAAAAGATATTACCAACAGGGCTCTTTCCTTTATTAAGGCTGGTTTTCCAGTCCATCTTAGAGGGCCTTCCGGTACGGGCAAGACAACACTGGCAATGCATCTGGCAAGCAAGATTGAAAGGCCGGTGGTGATGATTCACGGAGACGAAGAGTTCACTACGTCGGATTTGGTTGGCGGCGAGCATGGCTATAGAATCAGAAAAGTTGTGGACCGCTTTATTTCAAGAGTTCTGAAAACAGAAGAGGATATGGTCAAGCGTTGGGTGGATAATCGGTTAACTGTCGCCTGTAAATATGGGTTCACCCTGATATATGATGAGTTCACACGCTCCCGGCCGGAAGCTAATAATATTCTCCTGTCCATCTTACAGGAGAAGATGATGGATTTGCCGGTTGGTCGTGGCGGTGAGGACCCATATTTAAGGGTGGACCCGGATTTTACCGCTATTTTCACGAGCAACCCTGAGGAATATGCGGGGGTGCATCGCAGCCAGGATGCTTTAAGGGACAGAATGATAACGATGGACCTGGATTGCTTTGACTATGAAACAGAGGTGGCAATCACCCATGCCAAAGCCAAGCTGTCCAAGCAAGATTCCCAGATAATAGTGAACATCGTAAGGGGCTTGAGAGAATCCGGGAAATGTGAGTTTGCTCCCACTATTCGCGGCTGTATCATGATCGCAAAGACCTTAAAGGTACAAAACTTAACTCCTTCCAGGGCCAGTAATGCGTTTATGCAGATGTGCCAGGATATTCTGGCATCGGAAACAAGCCGGGTCGGCTCAAAGACAAATCAGGATAGGGTTAAAGAAATAGTGAGTGAACTTGTGGCAAAAGAGCTTGGAACACAAAAAAACACAGATATTCCTCCAAAAGCCGGCCAGGAGGATGTTGTTTTAAGTCAGGATGAAATAGAAAGTTTGGCTGGGGTATCCGGCTGACAAAGAAAACATGTGAAAGGACAGTCAAATGACACTTATGCGAGCATTTTCAAAAGTAGATAAAGATGGGAAGATTCAGCTTCCCGGCAATATCCAGCGAGCGGCAGAGCTTAAGGAAGGCCAGTTAGTTGAGCTGAAGATTACAGGAGCAAGCAAAAAGAAGAACGTTTTGATTTCGGCAAGAAGTTCTACAAGATAGAGCTATAAGTTCCTTACGGAAAGGAGTTAAAAATGAAGGATGTTAATAGCCTGAAAGGAATCCACGGAGTGGGGACTATGCAGAGCAGAAAGAAACGCTCTATCCCCAGGGTCCAAAGCTCGACGTATTTAGATTTGTATATGCTCGACAAGGAAAAAGAAAGACTCATGAAGGAAGACGGGAAATTGTCCATGAGGAAAGATGGTATCCGAAAGCGTCTCGAGGAAATAGAGCACGAGACGAGCAGAATGCAAGAGGCGGAATCTATCACGAAAGCCGCCAAAAGCACAAATTCTTCAGGACGCACATTCGCTCAAACATACGGTGCGAAAAAAGAGTTTAAGACGATGGCTCTAACTTATTAAGCGAGAAAGGTTGCCGTTATGGAATGGAACATAGTGGACTTCAAAAGCGGAAGAACAAAGTTAGGCCGAAAAACAGGCGAGATTTTAGAAGGAGATAATTTTGGATGCTCGTTATGTTCCGGCAGAGGGATATTACCCAGAAGCAAGGGAATAAAGTGCCCTGTATGCAGGGGCGCGGGTATGGTTTCTTTAAGCGGGCCGGTTGTGGTATGTGCATATTGCAAGGGCAGAGGAGAGTATCCGCCCAGAACAAATATTACCTGCACCGTTTGCAGAGGAAAGGGATTGGTGAGTATTACAAAACCTATAGAGGTATGTGCTCATTGCAAGGGAACCGGCGCTGAGCCGGGTAATAAGCTGCCTTGCCTGATATGTAGAGGTAAAGGTGTAGTCACAAAACAGATAACAGGAGCGGTATTATGAAAATAGACCAGGTAAGTGAAGCAATAAGGAGCTTTTTTAAAAAGACTCTTGGTACGGACGCAAAAGTAATAAAAATAACGAAATCCGAGGACGGCTGGGTAGGTGAAGCCGAGATTTATGAAGAGAGCTCGTTTATTAAATCTTTAGGCCTGCCCAGCAGAGTTCAGGACAGAAACACTTATGAGATTAAACTTGACCCCGATACCCTGGAAGTAACTTCTTATACACGAAAAGAGGAAGTCGCAACAGCAGAATAAGAAAGAGGTATTAAAGAATGGCTGAACAAAAAATGATGCATGCCACCAACGCTACCAACCTTGCTGATATCTTAGAGAGGGTATTGGATAAAGGTATTGTTATTGCCGGCGATATAAAAATCTCAATTGCAGATGTGGACCTTCTCAATATCAAAATAAGGCTTTTGATTGCCTCAGTGGATAAGGCTATGGAGATGGGGATAAACTGGTGGCAGCAGGACCCCTATCTTTCCTCGAATGCAAAAGATTCTTATGTTTTTTCGGATGCAAAAGAGGCAAGGTTAGAGAAAGAAAATAAAATCTTGAAGAATAGGTTAGAGCGGCTAAAGGCGGAGGCAAAATAAAAAATGCCCACACCAGATGAAAGCAAAATCCTTAAGATAATTGAGGCCGAAAGCGGCGAATGCACTGTAGGAAAAATTGCCGCCAAAATGCGTCTGGACACGAGTTACGCCAGAGTTATCCTTAAGGCTATGGGACAGAATGACTTTATAGATGTTTTTAGAACTGGGAAGGTCAGAATTGCTAACAAAGGTTGGGCGGCATTAGGCAAAGATGCCAAGCGACCAGATAGTTTAAAAAGATATTTAGAAGACCGTGCTAAATGGAAGACTTTTTGAAGATAATATTGGGATAAGAAAGGAAAACAAACGATGAGACTTAATTGTTTATCATGTGGTTTTACGATTGATATGGACAATGCTTATGGCGACTATGACGGTCAGATCAAATGCGTTATTTGTAAAGCAGTTCTTAATATCAAGACCGAAGAAGGCGAACTCAAGTCGGCTACTGTTGCCGAGGCTGGACGTTGCCCTTCGGGAAAGAGCATTTTGAGTACAGGCTAAACTGCCTCGGCGGCCAGACGGCTTGCAAAGATATTCAGAAGGCTGTGCCAGGCGGAAGATTTTCTAAAGATAATCCTGGAGTAAACAATGACCGGCACGGAACAGGAAACCTTGGATATCATTGGTAAGAATGAGGGCAGACTTCATTATTATTTCATAGCCTATGGACTAAAGATAAGCGATCATTATGCTTACGTGATTTGTAAAGGGCTTCAAAGAAATGATTATGTTGATTTCGATACATTTAGAGGGATATGCAGCCTGACGGAAAAAGGTAGAGAGGCCATAGAGAAAAAGCGGCTTTTTGACCTGAAAAGAGAAAAGGAAAATATTCGGAAAAGCAAAGAAGATAACAAGAAAAGAATCTTGGAGAACGCCGAAACTATAAACTATTAGGTTGCCCATGAGCATAACGGCCACTGAATTAGAGATGCTAAGGATTATAAAACAGAAAGACGACTTGATATCGATGAAGGATTTAAGCAGTAAAGCAGGATTTGAAATAGGTTATACTTATATGTTATGTAAGTCGTTAGAGAAACAGGACTGTATCGGGTTCTTAACGCGTTCATCCTGCAGGATAACAGCAAAAGGTAAAAGTATGGTAAGCTAAGAAAAGGAGATTCGTCAATGGCTAAAGACAAAAAGAAAAAAGATAAAGAAAACGAAGGGCTGAATATCGACTTTGGCATCGGGAAATTGGGTCTTGGTCTGGGAGGACTATTGGATGGTATTGGAAACCTGGTCGATTTAGCCGCTAAATTGAAAGAAGCAGGCGGTGAAATCAATAAAGAAGGTGAAATTGACTTCAGTCACCTTAAAAAAGGTATGAAAGGGGTGTTTGGGTTTTCCATAAAGACAGCGGTGGGAGGCAAACCGGTAGTTGAGTCATTCGGAAATGTCAAAAAGACTCCTCAGGGTCCTACGGTCGAAGAGGAAAGAGAACCGATTACAGATGTCTTTGATGAGGACAAAGAGATTCGAATCTATGCTGAAATGCCGGGTGTCAACCAGGAAGATATAAAGTTGGACCTAAAAGAGGATATCCTTGATATCTCAGCACAAACCGGAGACAGGAAATACCGTAAAGAAGTCTTGCTTCCGGCAAAGGTACAAGCCGACACAATTGTCTCCTCTTACACCAACGGCATTTTAGAGGTCAAGGTTAAAAAGTGAATGGGATTAAAAGGGCTAAATGGTGCTTCTTTGAAGCTGATTTTATTCGGCGGCAAAGGCGGTGTAGGCAAGACAACCTGTGCGTCTGCTGCAGCCCTGTATTTGGCGGAAGATTTTAAGACGTTGATTTTTTCAACCGACCCGGCCCATTCGCTTGCTGACAGCTTGGGACAAAAACTTGGCGACCAGCCAAAAGAGATAAAAGGAGTACAAAACCTAAGTGCTCTTGAAGTGAATGCAGAAAATGCTCTTTCAAAATTCAAAACTGAACACCAGGACGAGATCAGAAAAATTGTAGAGACTGGAACTAACCTGGATACTGAAGATATTGATTCAGTCTTTGCTTTGCCTATCCCGGGCATGGATGAGATTATGGGTTTTAAGGCAATAATTGACCTGATAGATGAAGCAAAGTTCGACAAATACATAGTGGATACAGCACCTACCGGCCATACCTTGAGACTTTTAACCTCACCAAGGCTGTTGGATGACTGGGTTAAAGTGATGGCAAAGATGAGATGGAAGTATAGATATATGGTTGAAACTTTTGCAGGAAGGTATAACCCCGATGAAGGCGATGATTTTCTCTTATCTATGAAGAAAACCGTAAAAAAAATAGAAGATTTGCTTCGTGATAGAAACAGGTGTGAATTTATAGCGGTTACTATCCCGGAGGATATGGCAATTTTGGAAACGCAGAGACTGATAAATAGTCTGGACAAATACGGGATAAAGGTCAGACAGTTGGTGATAAATAGTGTTTTGGAGTCAGATGGTTGTGAGTTTTGCAGGGAAAAAAGAAAAGAACAGGACAAGTATATAAACCTCATAAGAGGAAAATTTAATGGGTTAAAAGCAACAATTGTTCCAGCCTGTTCCCACGAAATTAAAGGGCTAAAGACATTGGCGGATTTTAAAAACCAGCTGTTCAATTAGAAATGGAAGAAAGGCCAGGTGGTATGAAGCAATTTAAAGTAAAGGAGGCTCTGCCTAAAGACGTGGGAAGGGCTATCGCCAGAATTGACCCTGAAGACATGAAAAATTTAGGGCTGGAGGTGGGCCAAATAATAGAGATAGAAGGTAAGAGGAAAACTGCCGCCAAGGCAATGCCCTGTTATGCCGACGATAGAGGGAAAAAGATTATTCAGATAGACGGCATTACAAGAGAGAACGCTAAAATAGGGCTTGATGAAAAGGCAGCGGTTAAAAAGGCAGAAGAAAAGCCTGCCAAGAAAATTACACTTTCTCCTCTAACCACAGCGGGGATGCTTCAAAAAGATAAAGATGCTAAATACATCGCATCTTTGATAGAAGGTCTGCCCTTAACCAGCGGCGACAAGATAAGAGCAAGGTTGTTTGGCGCTAAAACATGTGACTTTGTAGTGGAAGACACAATTCCTGACGGTGTGGTATCAGTAAGCCCGACTACGTTAATAAGAGTAAAATCAAAAGAGGGTAAACTTGAAAAAGCCAAGGTATCTTATGAAGATATTGGGGGGCTCAGTACCCAGGTCCAACGAATAAGGGAGATGATAGAACTGCCCCTCAAATACCCGGAAGTCTTCAACAGGCTTGGTATCGAAGCACCCAGGGGGGTTTTTATGTATGGTCCACCCGGCACAGGAAAGACATTGACTGCCCGAGCTGTGGCCAATGAAACCGATGCCTATTTTACCAGTATAACCGGTCCTGAAATTATGGGCAAATTTTACGGTGAGTCTGAAGCTCGCTTGCGAAGCATCTTTGAAGATGCCCAGAAACATGCACCTGCCATAATTTTTATTGATGAGATAGATGCTATTGCGCCCAAGCGAGAGGATATGGGAAGTGAAAAGCAGGTTGAAAGACGTGTCGTCTCTCAGCTTCTGGCGCTGATGGATGGCCTGGAATCGCGGGGACACGTCATTGTCATCGGGGCAACAAACATTCCCAATACTATAGACCCTGCATTACGAAGGCCTGGCCGGTTTGACAGAGAGATTTCCCTTCCCATACCTGATAAGAACGGGCGGTTGGAGATATTAGAAATTCATACAAGAGGCATGCCTTTGGCAAAAGATGTCGACTTGGGAAAATTAGCCGAAATTACGCATGGTTTTGTAGGAGCGGATTTGGAGGCGTTGGCCAGAGAAGCGGCGATGTCAGTTCTGCGAAAGATTTTGCCAAAGATAGATTTCGAACTATCAGATATTCCTTATGAAACGCTGCTCAAATTAGAAATATCGATGGACAATTTTCTTGAGGCTATGAAGGAAATCGAACCATCTGCAATAAGAGAAGTATTTGTTGAAGTCCCGGATGTAAAGTGGTCTGATGTGGGCGGCCTTGAAAACATTAAGCAGGAACTCAAGGAGGCAGTTGAATGGCCACTCAAATATCCGGACGTATTCAAGAAGGCCGGCACCAATCCATCTAAGGGGATTTTGCTTTATGGCAAACCTGGAACCGGCAAAACACTTTTAGCAAAGGCAGTAGCTAACGAAAGCGGCGTCAATTTTATATCTATCAAGGGCCCACAGCTTATCAGCCGGTATGTCGGTGAATCGGAGCGAGGGGTAAGAGAGACGTTCAGGACGGCAAAACATGCTGCACCAACCATACTTTTCCTTGATGAAATAGACAGCCTTGTGCCCAGAAGGGGTTCGAGCTCTACTGATGCCCATGTAACCGAAAGAGTGATAAGTCAATTCCTGACCGAGATGGACGGGATTGAAGAACTCAAGGGAGTTATGGTTTTAGCTGCGACAAACAGGTTAGATTTGGTTGACCCTGCGATACTGCGAAGCGGCAGATTCGACCTGTTATTTGAACTACCTTTACCTGATGAAAAGACTCGAGAAGAGATTTTCAAGATACATACAAAGAATAAGCCGCTCGATAAAGATGTTGATTTGAAGAAATTGGCTGAAGATATCGACGGCAAAACCGGTTCTGATATTGAATTCATTTGTCGAAAGGCCTCGATGTTTGCGGTCAGAGAATATATCGAGCGCAATTCGGCAAAAGGGGAAATAAGTGCAGATGGCGAGCTCAAAGTTTCAAAACAACATTTTGACCGGGCCATCAGGATGCTAAAAGAGCAAAACCCCGAAGAACGAAAGGGTTTGTTATGAGTAAAATAGGCAAATATATTTACGGTGTCATAAATTCTAACGTTGTAAACAGCAGCGAAACTTCTGACTGTGCTTATAGTGTCTCCTTTCAGGATATAGCTGCAGTAGTAAAAGATTCAGAAACAGTTGATTGCAGCCGTATGTCTAGGGATATGTTAGCCAGATTGCTTGTCAGTCATCAGCAATTAATTGAAAAGGTAATGACCAGGCATACCATTATCCCTATGAGGCTGGGAACTTTTGCTCAAAGCGATGAAGAAGTCAAGGAAATCTTGGCCAGCGGTTACAGGACAATTAAGGATATATTTGGGAGGGCAAAAGACATGGTCGAGATTGATGTGGCGGCAACGTTAAGTGATTTTAATTCTTTCATGCAGGAAATTTCAGAAGAAGTGGAAATAAAACAGCTTAAACAATCGCTCCTGAGCAAAAAGGGCGGCGTTACCATAGACGACCAAATGGAGGTCGGTGTATTGGTCAAAAAGCATCTGGACAAAAGGAGAACTGATTACGCTGGCCGGATACAAGCGGCTTTAAGTGTAGTTTGCGATAGTTTTAAACCCCATGACCTTATGGATGACAAAATGGTGTTAAATACGGCGTTCCTCTTAAACCAAAATAAGCAGAATGATTTCGAGCGAAAAGTGGAAGAGATTAATAACGAATTTAAGGAAAAATTTAATTTTAGATGCGTAGGTCCTCTTCCGCCGTATAGCTTCTACACTCTGGAGATTAAAAAAGCACAATTTGAAGAAATAGACTGGGCAAAGAAAACGTTAGGGCTTAAAAACGATTTTATAACTGCTGTCGAACTCAAAAAAGCTCACCGCAGATCGGCCCTGACCTGCCATCCTGATAAAAACCAGGACACGCCGGACATAGAGCAGAAATTTAGCGAGATGACCAGAGCTTACAAGATACTCCTCGATTATTACCGGGCTTGCAACCAGTCTGAACACGATGACGGCTGCTGCCTCAACGAGAAAGCTTTCGAAAAGAACGCGGTGCTGGTTACGACAATGGCATAATATGGAAAAAGAAGGAAAATATATTTACTGCGTTATTGAGACTAAACAAGAGCGGAATTTCGGCTCTATTGGTATTGGCCAAAGAGGCGATGAGGTTCTGACTATTGGTTATGACGACCTGAGTATGGTCGTGAGCAACTATCCGATTGTCAAAATCACGGCAAATAAGGAAAACATGCTGACTCACCAGAAGGTAATCGAAGAGGTAATGAAGGAATTTGACGGTGTGCTTCCTGTTCGATTCGGCACCATTGCTTCCAGTGCGGATGAGGTAAGAAACCTGCTTGATAGAAGATACAGGGAATTTAAAACCGCCTTAAAAGATATGGACCACAAAATAGAATTGGGCGTAAAAGGCGTATGGAAAAATATGGATACTGTTTTTAAGGAAATTGTAGAAGAAGACAAGACTATAAAAAATATCAAAGAAACCCTGGAGGAAAGAAACAATAATAATCTCCGGGCGAAAATGGACCTTGGGCGAATAGTCAAGAAAGCACTGGATGAAAAGAAGGGAAAACAAGCCGAGGAAATTGTAGATAAACTTAGAAGGGCATCTTGCGAGCACAAACTTAATGATACTATTGGCGATGAGATGTTTATGAACGCAGCCTTTTTGGCGGATAAGGGAAGAGAGAAAGAATTTGACAACATCATGGATGAGCTAAGTGATAAATATGAAAACAAAGTGAAATTTACGTACGCAGGCCCGCTGCCGGTATTTAATTTTGTCAACATTGTCATATATCCGGAAGAATGGGAAAAATAGGAATGGATGTAGCAACAAAAGAAGGCAAATATATATATTGTATCATGGACTCAGGTCAGCCACAGTCTTTTGGCCCGTTGGGGATTGGAGGGCGAGGCGATGAGTTGCATACGGTTTGTTTCAATGATATTTCGGCAGTAGTCAGCAATGCTCCAATCAAGAAATACAGGGTCTCACGGGAGAATTCTCTTACCCACGAAAAGGCGATTGAGGCAGTGATGGCTGAACATACTGTTCTGCCTGTAAAATTCGCGACAGTTACCGAAGACGAAGAAAAGGTTATGAAGATATTGGAAGCAGAGTACGATAGATTCAGAGAACTGCTGGTCCAAATGAATGACAAAACCGAGCTCGGTTTTAAAGCGATATTTAAGGAAGAGGTTGTTTATAAGGATATCCAGCAAAAGTATGAAGATATAAAGGTATTAAAAGAAGAAATCACAGCGCTGCCTCCCGAAAAGACGTATCATCAGCGTATGAAGATAGGGGAAATGGTTGAGGCAGCCTTACAGCAGGAAAAACAGATTATTGAAGAGGACATCTTAAATACTCTGTCGCCCTTGGCCGTGGAAGTTAAGACTAATAATCCGTATGGTGAGCTGATGATTATTAATGCTGCCTTTTCAGTAGAGAAAGAAAAGGAAGCCGAATTCGACCACCAGGTACAGGAACTGAGCAATAAATATGGTGAGAAAGTGAATTTCAAGTTTGTAGGGACGCTGCCGCCATTTAATTTTGTCAACCTCGTAATTAATACAGAGGACTACTAAAGATGTTTTTAATCGACAGTATATTACTTGCGCCATTGAAGGGTGTGATATGGTTGGGAGAAAAGCTCAACGAAGTAGTTGGTAAAGAATTAAGTGATACTGGGCGCATAAAAGAGGAGCTTATGGCATTACAATTGCGGTTTGAACTGGATGAAATAAGCCGGCAGGAATATGACCAAAAGGAAAATGAACTTTTAGATCGTCTGGATGCTATTACAAAGGCACAAGAAAAGGAGATGTAAAAAATGAACGGTATAGAAAAAGCTAAAGATGCGGTTGTAGAGTTTTTACAAAAGGCTCTTAACGCGAAAGACGTAAAGATTATCGGCGCAACAAAAGTTGATAATGAGTGGCGCGTCGAAGCGGAAGTTTATGAAGAGAATTCTTTTTTGAGGTCCCTCGGACTGCCTACCAGAGTGCAGGACAGAAACAACTACATGGTCAAGTTGAATGATAATCTGGAAGTTGAATCTTACGAACGTCAAGGCCACACATTAGCAGCCAGTTGATTTATCCGGAGTATAGAAATGACAGAAGAACAGCTTGTTTATTTGTATTGTGTTGCAGATAAAGAGCCAAAACTGAAGGGAATAGAGGGTTTGGCGAACAACCTCTATTTTATTTGCCATAATGGCCTTTATGCGACAGTCAGCAAAGTTGAAGAAGAAGAATTTGGCGAAGAAGGGCTAAAACGAAATATGGCTGATTTCGAGTGGGTTAAGACCAAGGCGAGTATGCATGAAAAAATGATAGAACAGGTTATGACTAATACTGATGTGATTCCATTCAGGTTTGGGGTACTGTTTAATGCAGATGATAGTCTAAAGGCAATGCTGCAGGAGTATGATGAAGAATTTAAAGCAATTCTGAGGAAATTAGAAAACAAGGAAGAGTGGGGAGTCAAAATTTATTGTGACACAAAAAAATTAAAGGCTTTCTCCATTAACGATGAACCGGAGATTTTAGAAATTGAAAACCAGATAAACAGCTCTTCTGTGGGCAAGGCTTTCTTCCTCAAAAAGAAAAAAGACGAACTGTTGGCACAGACGATTAACAGAAAAATCAATGAATATGGCCAGGAAAGTTTCGACTTATTGAAGGATTTGAGTTTTGAAGCTCGCATAAATAAATTGCTTCCAAAGGAGGTAACTGAAAGGGAAGATGAAATGATTTTAAATTCGGTATTTTTAATAAATAAAGATGAGGTGGATGATTTTACCAGCATGGTTGATACTTTGAAAATGCATTACGAGAACGAAGGTTTTTTCATAGATTGTACTGGTCCCTGGCCGCCTTACAATTTCTGTGGGCTTTCAAATCAAAAGGTGTCAAATGCGTAACGTCGCAATAAAATCAAAGGATGTTACTCTGTTGGAAATTCTGGACAGGGTTCTGGAAAAAGGTGTGGTCATATCCGGTGATGCAGTTATTTCGGTTGCTGATGTAGACCTTATATATTTAGGATTGAAAGTTCTGCTCAGCTCAGTGGAAACTATGGAGAAATTAAGAGGTTCGCCATTTATTAGCCCGATGCAGGAGGCAAATTAGCTATGAAACTATGTACCTATGGCATAATAGATTCCAGCAGCCAGATAAATAAGCCCATTTATGGGTTGGAAAGGGCCAGTGTTTACAATATCCCTTATTGCGATATAGGTGCGGTTGTAAGTGAGTTCACTGAGCCGAGACAAAGCAAGACCGAAAGTAGTGTTTTAGCACACGAGGAGGTCATAGAAAGGCTAATGGAGCACTTTACCGTTTTGCCGGTCAGGTTCCATACCGTTTTTGATGGTAGAGATGGTGTTATTTCCATGATGCAAAGCTATTATAAGGATTTTAGAAATAACCTGGCCAGGCTCCGCAATAAGGTTGAATTTGGCATAAAGGTCATATGGCCCTCAGGTAAAATAAAAGAGCATATAATCAATACCTACAGGAAAAACAACAAGACAGTATCTATACCAGATGATTCATCGAATAAAAAATTTATAAGAGAGAAATTTGAAAAGTATAGGATAGACGAAGAGTTTGAAAGAAAGGCCAATAAGTTTATTGACGTTATGGACATATTTTTCAGTAAGTTTGCTGCGGAAAAGAAACTTAAAAGACTGAAGACTGAAAACCTGCTTCTGGATGCGGTTTACCTCGTCGAAAGAGACAGACAGAACGATTTTAAGGAGGCCTTCGAGCACATAAAAGGCCCCCATACCGGCTTCAAATTTCTTTTCAGCGGCCCCTGGCCTCCATACAACTTTGTCGTTTTGCCGAAGAAAAATGACTTGCTTAAAAGTTCTGAGCAAAAAGATTTATTTGATAAAGTAATCCAGCATCAGGATTTGGTAGGAGCTGATAAGATATGACATTAAACAGCATGGTTGAGACAGATTTTCCTGAAGAGTTTGTCGAAGAAATGGGGAAATCTCAGAATGTTCTTCCCAAGAAGATTGATGCTAATCCTAAAAATGTGGAGAAGGGCTTGGCAAAATTAGTGCTTACATTGATAGAGTTGATAAGAAAACTATTAGAAAAACAGGCTATGAGAAGAGTAGAAGCTGGCTCTCTTTCTGACGAGCAGATAGAAAACGTGGGCGAAACCCTGATGAAATTGGAAAGCAAGATGGAAGAACTGAAGCAGATATTTGGGCTAAAGGACGAAGAGCTGAACCTGAATTTAGGGCCTTTAGGAAATTTGATGTAGGAGAAACAATGACTAAAGAAGATGCCAAAATAAATTGTGCAACATTTAAAAAGCAGGAACCGGCAATCGCGGATATCACTGCTAAAATCAACGGTGCCAAAGGGGTATTAGAGAAAGCAGATTTTGCTGAAGAGCTTCAGAAAGAAGTGGACATTCTTCTTTCTTGTCCGGATTACAATGAGAAAAGCAAAGATTGCAGTAATTGTCGTTTTATTGCAAATTTGCGTAAAAAGACGGCAGATTTGGTCATAAAGGCCAAAAAACTGGCGTGATTAGAAGGGAGCAGGTCAATGGCTGAACAGAAAATGATGCATGCCACCGAGGCTACCAACCTTGCTGATATCCTGGAGAGAGTATTGGATAAAGGCATTGTTATTGCCGGAGATATTAAGATACAACTTGCTGACATTGACCTTCTCAATATCAAAATAAGACTGCTGATTGCTTCGGTAGATAAGGCTATGGAAATGGGAATAAACTGGTGGCAACAGGATCCTTATTTGTCTACAAAGGCGAAGAAATCAGATATTGAACAGGAAAACAAAGAGCTTAAAAAGAGATTAGAGCGTAATGAGGAGTTAAAAAAGAGATTAGAACGTACCGAAGCAGAAGTAAAATAAGCGGAATTTCTATGAGAATGCTGATTTATGTTCCCATTATTCATACCAGTGCCGACCTCGGTTCTATTGCGGAAGATGTAACCAAAAGAGGTATTAGAAGCCTCGGTGAGGAAATCTGGACAAAGCACAGAAAAACTGTGGAGGGTTTCTGGGATGCCATATCAGATTATTTTGATTCTTTGGACGTAAAGGGAATGAAAATATATCAGGATGGGATGGTTGGCGAGGGTGAAGTGGGTAAAAAAATAGTCGAAGATACCGCTAAAGCCGGCAGTAAGAATTATCAGTTGGTAGCAAAGCTGCTTGAAAGAGGAGCTGTCCTGGTAAAGACAGAAGATTTCAAACTTGTCAAACAGGAATACGACAGATTACTTGCTATAACACGGGCCAAATCAACCATTCGAAAAGTGATGGCATTTTTAAAATATAAGCTAATAAAAACTACGCTCTTAAATAAAAGAGATGCTTTTATCACTAAAAGAATAGACGAAACGCTCGGACCCGACGAGGGAGGCATTTTGTTTATTGGGGCCTTTCACAAGATTAAGAATAGACTTCCTGAAAACATCCAGGTTAGAGAAATAAAAGACACAGACAAAGTAAGAAGATATCAAAAATTATTGCCTTTTCACAACAAGTATCAAAGAAAATTTGACGAGCTGGGCAGTTATATTGTTTCAGAGGTGTAGTGCCCTTAATGAGCCTGCGGAGATAGTTTTGAAAAACGCAATGACAGAATTCGGTTTGTCGGCAAGGGCACACGATAAAATCTGCAAGGTTGCACGAACTATCGCTGATTTGGATGAAAAAGAAAACATAAACGCCGAACATATCGCAGAAGCAGTAAGCTACAGAAAATTAGACAGGGCACTGTAAGAAAGCCACAAAGGCACAAAGGCACAAAAACACAAAGTATAGTTTTGAGTTCTTATACGAATTGTAATTAAAAATTGCACCTTTGATATTACTGCACACGTCATTGCGAGCGAGGCGAAGCAATCTCTATTTGCTGAATTTGAGATTGCCACGGCCATTTTCAATGGCCTCGCAATGACACTGCAGTGCCATTATTAAATGCAATTGGTATTAGTTTTGAGTTTTGAATTATGGAGCCGCCAAAGGCGGATAAATAATGGCAAGGCCAAACATCAAATACGCGAAAAAAAAGATTATTTAAAACTGACGGGGTCCTGCTGGTAAAAGCGTTTTAATTCATTATACAAATCGGGATGGATTTGTTTAAGCTGGTTGGGTTTTTCAAAAAAGAATTCGGTGGCGACGGCGAAAAATTCGGCCGGGTCGGTCGCACCGTATTTGTCCAGGAAAGTGGGGCGATTCTGCTGCGCTGCCATCTTGAGTTTTTCGTAATCCTTTTGCAGCACGCGGGCCCATGCAATGTAGCTGGAGGTGCTTTTAAGAACGCTACTGCTGTCGCCACGGCCTGCGGAACTGTCGAGCTGATGCGCAAATTCATGAAATATAAGATTATGGCCGTCGTGGATATCGGCAGCGTCATGCTTAACATCATCCCATGAGAGAACGACCGAACCTCGGCGCTGAGACTCGCCAAGAAGAACCTGTGGGCCTTCGACCACTATTCCGCCAGCCAGGTATTCAGCCCGATGAGCTACAAAGGCGCGAGGATATACGAGTATTGAAGAAAGGTGCGGGTAGTAATCGGTTTTTCGGTGAAGAAGAAGCATACAAGCCTGAGCGGCGATGATAGCTTTTATTTCGTCGGTTATCTTAAGTCCGCCGCAGCCTTCGAACCGCTTTTCGGCGATAAAGATAAGTATGTGCTGCTGTAACTCGGTTTTATCCTCGGCTGGGAGGCGGTTGTAGAAGGGCACACTCTTTTCGATAATTTGAAGCCATTGGTTTGGGAATTGCCGGGCGGCAATGCGATTTCGCCGCCATTTCTTAAACCAGAACATATCTTTTAGCCTTTTGTTTTGCGGTTATTATGCGTCTGTATGCTTTTTGAATTTTAAATTATTTTTTTACCCGCCTTCGCAGAAAGCCACGGGTGTAAACCCGTGGATGAATGCGAAAAGGGTAACCCTCCGTGCCTACTCCGCCGAAGTAGCTTCGGCTACGAAGGCTGGAAGCCTTGGCGAAGGAGGGTATGCTTCGGCGGGTTTCGCCGAAGTATGTGAAGATGCCACGGCTGTAAAGCCGTGGAGCTTCACCATTTTTTAAAGATTATAAAGACGGCAAGGACTATCAATAAAAATCCTATCGCATAATTCCAGCGCATCGGCTCACGCAGATAAAGTATTGAAAAGACAGAAAAGACTACCAGTGTTATTACTTCCTGAATGGTTTTTAACTGAGCAGTGGTAAACTGATAACTGCCGATTCTGTTGGCAGGGACCTGAAAACAATACTCTACAAACGCTATCAGCCAGCTTATCAGTATTACTATGGACAGAGGTTTATCCTTGAACTTCAAATGGCCATACCACGCAAAAGTCATAAATACATTAGAGATGGTCAACAGAAGGATTGTTTTCATTTTTTACTCCGAAGCTAAAAAAGGTTTGTTTTACTTGAGGAATTGCTGCAGGCCGTGACGAATCAGCATAACGGCAATAGCCGCCAGCAGGAGGTGCATTACCTTCGATAAAGCCTTTGTGCCGGCCTGGCCGAGAATTGTTATCAGACGGAATGAGCTTCTAAAAACAGCAGCGGCAAGCAGTATGTTCAGCAGTATTGAAATAATTGTGGGAATCAGGCCATATTGAGACTCGAGAACCAGCGATATAGTCAGAACGGCAGGGCCAACTATCAACGGCGTGCCAAGCGGGACTGAGCCAAGATTGTCCGAAGGCATTCGCCTTTTTTGGGTCGGGTTAATTATGTCCGTTATCGAAATACAGAAAAGAATTGCGCCGCCTGCAATCATAAAATCGGCTATTGTTATGCCGAGGAACCGGAAAATCAGTTTGCCGACCAGCACAAAAACGACGGCGACAATCGAGGCCGTCCATATAGACTGAGTTACAATCCGGTTTTTTTCCTTTTGGGCCAGACCATCGGTGAGACTAACGAATATCGGCAGAACGCCGAAGGCGTCGACAGCCACAAAAAGAGGTATGAAGGACAATAGAATGTTTCTAATCATTGGATTTTTTCTCGTCATCAGCAGAGCCGGGCTTGTCCAACAAGTTGGGGTATTTGATATTTTCGGTTCGCTGATAGATTGAAGGCTTTTCTCTTTTAAATTTTAGGCCTCTGCCTGTGTGAATCTGGTCTTCTTCGGTTGAGAAGTCAATATGCTGCAGCAGTCCCCAGGCGGTGTTTTGCCAGCTCATCTGATAGCCTCTCTGGTGCGCCTGTTTTTCCATAAGCAGCCTCTGGGACTCGTTGAAGACAAGATAATCCAAGGCCTCGGCAATCTGCTCAACACCTGGTTCGCCCGCATCTATAAGAATACCTCTTGCGTGTCTGCCGACGACAAGGCCGGGCGGACATTTCTGGTTTGAATGAATCAGCTCGAGGGCATAACGGAACTTCGTCGCTATCGCGGCTCTGCCGGAACCTAATGTATCGGCTAAAATGCCGCTGGAAATCTGCTGCATATTAAGGTACGGCAAAAGCATTGCATTCGTTGCGCCGTACAACTCCAGAAGCATCTTTTCATCGAGAAAGGCATCGAGAAAAACAACGTCATACTTGTCGAATTCAACGCCCTGAACGGAGGTTACTTTACACCACCGGAGATGCGTTTCTTCGAGTGCCTGATTTAGTATTTGCTGGAATAGTCTGAAACCTTCGACATTGTCCGATTTGGCAAAATTGGGATGATACTGGCCGCTTATCAGATAGACAATTGAGTCTCGCTGAGCCGGTGTGCAGGATTCGGTAAGAAATCTGCCAAAGCCTTTTATGCCGAACCGAAGACCTTTATCCGGGGACAGGAGGCCAATAGTGGTTATCAGGAAACGATTCTTCAAGCCGTATTTTTCCTTTATTGCAAGACGGTCGTAGTGCGAGGGATGATGCATTCTTATGCCGTGGTCAATGTGTTTTAATTTGTTGTGCTCAATGCCATAGAGGGGGGAATGGAGAATCTGAATCGCACTTTCCGTTGTAACAACAAGGCCGTTGCCGTAGCGGGCAAGGTCCTGTATCACTTTTCTCTGGTGTTCGTTAGGGTCGTCCAGAACCGTGTGCAGATAAACCAGGGTGGTAAAGCCTTTTTCGGCAAAGACCTTTGCCATTTTGACATAATTTGTGCCTTCGCCGTCCCTGCCGGAATCGTCGGGGTCAAGGCCGTATTCGTGCTGAAGAAGTATGATGGTTCTATTTGAGCCTTCCTTTGCGCGGGTAATGATGTCATTTGCAGCATTTCGCCACGACTGGGGGTTGTACTGGTCGATAATCAAATCGACCGGTATGTCATAAGGCAGTCTTTCCTTGTCGATTGCAGCCACTCTTATATGGCCCACTTCGCCGGTGAAATGCTCAAGTGCATTTGCAAGGTCTCTGCTGAATGTGCCGACGCCGCACCTTCTGGGCGGATATGTGCCGACTATTCTGATATTATAAGGCATAATTAAACTTTCACATTGGATGTTAGTCTTATTTCATCAAAGAACGGCGTTCTTCTGTGTTCGACACAATAAGCTGCATAAAGATACATCGCAGCCGACCAGCTCTGCCAGTCTTCGCCGCAGGGTGCGCCATCCTGCGCCCTGTGCCATTCATTGAAACCAAAATCGACGGGTGCTACTCTGGTGCGCCGGATTAAGTGAGCAAGGGCAATAAGTTTTTTCTCGGCAAGTCTGTATCGGCCGGCTGCGACAAGTGCAGCAATGTAAAAGCCGCAGGCAAACGGCCAGATTCCGCCGTTATGATATTCGCCCGGCCGATTATATTTTTCATAGCGGCTCATCCAGTCCGGCTCGCCCGGCCTGATATAGGGGAAAAGACATGGCGGCAGGTCAACCGCAAGGTCCTGGTTGGCCCTTAAATTTCTGCACTCTGTCTCTATCCATATAACAAGCTCCTTTGCACGAGTCTTTGATGCTATGCCGGAAAGAATTGCAAGACTGTTGCCGAGAAGGTCAAAACGTTCGCTTCTGTAAACCTTGTAAGACCACAGTGCATAATAGGGCTTGTGTTTCAGGACAAGGCCTTCGTGGACGTGCCGCTGCAGGCGTTCGGCCATTACGGTAAATCTGCCCATCGCTTCCTGAAGTTCTTCGGCCTTTTCGTGCAGACCGAAAAGCCTCATATAAATATAAACGATTGTGTTTAAATAAAGCCCATAACCCGGGACCCATTGTTCATCGCGCCAGTCGCTTGTCGGAAGCTGTGCGACAATTATGCGGTCCGACGGGCTCTGATATTCCATCCACTGCATGGCTTTTGCAACCGCATCTTCGAGAAAAACTTCGTTGCCGGTCGCCTTGCGGTAAAGACCAACAGCCATAAGAAACAACGGCGTGGTGTCGCTTGCGCCGCGGTCCTCTTTGTCGTGCACCAGAGAAGGAATGTGTCCGAGTCGGGTTTGATTCTGCGCGAGAGTTTCGAGAACCCGCCTGAGAGTCTTTAAAAGCTTTGCTTCTCCAGAGACCAGCACTGCCAGCGAGCAGACCATCAAATCGCGGGTGTATGGTTCGGGATAGCCCCAGCCGGCGGTGCGAGGCAGGCCGCGATAAGAACCGTGATTGTTGTGCAGCATGACCTTTAATGCCGCCTGCCTGGCCTGTGCCACGAGTCTTTCGTCTTTTTTCTCCATCAGTTGATGCCGAGCCTTTCGGAGATAATTTTTACAAATTTTTTAGCAACAACCCTGTAATCATAATTTTCGACGGCTCTTTTTCTGCCGTTTTGACCCATTGTTTCGCAGAGCTTCGGATTGGTCATAAGCTCCAATAAGTATTTAGCAATGTCGTGAATGCTTGCACGGTAATCGACGGTGCGCGGTTTTTTGAAGATAACCTTGCTGCCGGGTTCATAGCCTGATTCTCTGCCGACAATTGTCTCCCGCAGACGTATCTCCTGAGCGACCTCGGCCAGGAACGCAGTTTCGCCGTGAACCATCGTATCGAGCATTCCCATTGCCTTTATGCCTATTACGGGCTTGCCGCAGGCATTGGCCTCGACCTGAGTCATGCCGAAACCTTCCAGCCTCGAAGGCGCTGCATAAATATCGCAGGAGGCTATAAGGTACGGCATAAAGTTTCTTGATATTCTGCTGGTAGTGTAAACGACATTTTTTTCGATGCCCAGATGTGTCGCAAGCTGTGAATCCGCAAGGTTCTGCTGTTCGGTGCGCGGCTGGGGCCAGACTTTGCAGACGTATTTCCAGTCCGGAGCTTTTATATCGTTGATTGCAAGGGCCTGCATTACTTCCTGAGCGCCCTTTGAAGCCGCATCACCACCGATGGTAAGTATCATAAGCTGGTCTTCAGAGACTCCGAGGGCCTCGCGAACAGTGATAATTTTGGGGTCTTTTTTATCACGAGGGCAGAATGAATCCGTATCACAGCCTACGGGCAGAACCTCGATGTTTTTGCCGCTCAGGCCGTCGCGGATATAAACCTTCTTGACCCAGTTGGAGGTTACGAGTATCAACGGCAAATCTTCGAGAATCTCTCTGTAATTAGCGATGTAGCCGTCAGCGACGAGCCAGGGCACTGCCGTTACGCCATATCTTTGCGGATGCAGGACAAGATGAGGACTGTGTCCCCAATAGCCCACGCCTACAACAACGTCAGGCTCGAACCAGCGGTAGTACCATTCCTTTTCCTGCGCAGATTCGTAGTTTACGGCGTGGGTTTCAACACCCATTTCCTTAAGGCCCTTGTAAAGTAAATCTCCCTGCGTTGCTAAACCTCCCGGCGAAGGCGGATAATCGTAGAGCACAAGCACTTTCATTTCTTCAACTCCTGTCAAAAATCTTTTTGATGTCCTGGGGCTTTTCTATGAGCCAAAAGGCTTCGGTATCTGAGACGGCCTTTGACTCGAAACTTTCGGGCGAGAAGCCGTAGTTATCAATTATAATGTTTTTTTTCCTTTGCCAAACATTTTTCGCCAGCTTAATCACAATATCCGCACCTTCTATCGGTCGAGGTAAATATTGCCTGCCGCCGTCCTCATAGGCAAAGAGCAAAAGCCGTTTGGCCTTTAGTTTTCCCTCATTCCAGAGCGAAAAAACCGCCTGTGAGGTTTCTTCGTGACGAAGATGTCTGGTATATTCGCCATTAGGGCTGTGGGTAAGGATTATATCAAAACTCCTTTCAGACAGTGTATTTAAAATAGCCGATTGAACCTCTGCCTGCTCAAGAGGTCTCTGGCTGGGACCATCGTCGAGGTCAGCCATAAAACATTTGGCTGCGAGGTATTCGGTTACCTTGAAAAACTTTGGAGCCCTGTCAGGGTCGGACTTGCGGCAGAGTGTGGAAACTATCCATTTAATTTCGGGATGAGTCAGAATGGTACCGCCCGCCCATAGGGTCTCATCGTCCGGATGGGCAACTATGACCGCAGCGGTTTTTATATCAGTAAAGACATTTTTCACAAAAAACTCGAAACCCAAAGAAATTTATTATACATCTGACGGACATTGCAGGATGTAATCAGTCAAATCCTGCAGTTTTGCCGTTGCAAGGCCTATACAGGAGTCGGCTGCGCCGTAGTACATATACACTGTTCCGTTTCTGTTAATCCAGCCGCAGGGAAATACCACATCGTCGACGTCGCCTTCGCGCTCATACGGGGCTTTAGGACCGAAAATCCACTCCTGCGACCTGCGGAGGACTTTTGCGGGGTCATAAAGGTCCAGCAGGGCAAGGCCGAGCCGATAAATTGAGCCGGAAGCGGTAGTCCTTACACCGTGATAGAGAATCAGCCAGCCGTGTTCGGTTTGCATAGGAGGGGCGGATAAGCCTATCTTGTTCGCGTCCCACCAGGCGCCGAGCCTTGCCTGGATGATTTCCTTATGGTCGCCCCAGTGTCTGAGATTCGGTGAAAACGACAGCCAGATATTTGCTTGGATCTTTGCTACTGGCCTGTGCAGCATCGCCCAGCAATTGTCAAACCTGACAGGAAACAGGGCCGCGTCCTTGTCCTCAGGAGGCATGACAGCACCGACTCGCTTAAACGACCTGAAATCCTTAGTTGTCGCCAGGCTGACAAGAGGACCGCCACTCGAATAAGATGTGTAGGTAATTGCCCACTCATTAAGCTCAGCCAGCCAGGTTATTCGCGGGTCTTCAATGCCCCAAAGCTCTTCCGGATGGTTTTGGGGGTCAGGCATAAGTGTTGGTTTATCGTCAATCTGCCAGTTGTCTATACCGTTTTTGCTCCGGGCAACAGTCAGATGTGAAATACCTCTGAAGTCTTCCACCCTGGCCAGCAGCAAAACCTGCCCGTCCACCTCGGCAGCGGCCGCATTGAATACGGAATTGGCCTTGTAGGGCCAGCTCTCAATAGACAGTATGGGATTATTGCGGTGTCTGGTGAAAAGTTCATAGTTTAGATTTTTTTTCATATCGGCTCTCAGCATAAATTATTTTATTAAAAAGAGTTATAATTTAACGACAAGGATTTTAATACATTTTGGAATAAATTCAACGTTTTTTGCCGTTTTTAATGAGCAAAAAAGCGTTTTTTTTAAGTTAATCGACGCTGTTTAAGTGCCGATATCTGATATGAATTAAACTCGATATATATGGAGAGTTGAAAAATGGGAATTCAGGACTGGTCGGATAGTGTTATACTCGTAACGGCTGCGCCGGAACCTGATATGTGCGATGAACTCAAGACGGTAACGGAAATTGTCCGTCAACGGGACAAATGCAGTGTGGTTATTGATTTTTCCGAGGTTGAACTTGTAACAAGCTCAAGCCTTGCTCAACTGCTCAGACTCCAGAAGGTCCTCGACGACCACAATCAACAAATGGTTCTCTGCGGCGCAAGTCCAAGGACAAAGGGAGTCTTCGAGATTACAGGATTAGACAAGGTCTTTGAGTTTGTCGAAGATAAGTTCATGGCGCTGGCCGGAATGCAGCTTGCCAGCTAAGCTGTTATCAGCCCCGATATATCGGGGTTGACATTGTGGTTGTAAAATGATAGCATCACCGGCAGTGCTGTTTAACAATCCTGAATGTCAGGGAAAAATTATGAAAGCTGAACTCGCCGAACAGCTCGGAAAAAAACTTCAATACCGCTTTTCCAATCGTACCCTTCTAAAAAAGGCACTGACCCATTCATCATCAGCCCAAAAGCTTGAGAGCAATGAAAGACTCGAATTCCTCGGTGATTCAATCCTCGGCCTGGTTATATGTCAGGCGTTGTACGAAAAATTCCCGAACTATCTCGAAGGCGACCTTACAAAAATCAAAAGCAAACTCGTCTCACGAAAGACCTGTTCGCTTATTGCAGGCATCCTTGACCTCGATTCCGTCCTGAATATCGGGCCGGGTATGCAGAAAAGCAGGGCGCTGAAAGGGTCCATCGCTGCAGCAACACTGGAGGCGGTAATAGCGGCGATATATCTCGACGGGGGATTTGAGCCGGCAAGGGAGTTCATCCTGAGATTTTTCGGTCCTTTAATAAATCAGGCCGATGCCGCAGAACATCAGGAAAATTACAAGTCGCTCCTTCAGCAGTACGCACAGCAGAATTTAAACCATTCGGTAAGCTATGAAATCCTCGACGAGAAAGGGCCGGACCATAATAAATGCTTCGAAAGCGCCGTTGTCATCGACCACAAAAGGTATCCAAGCGCATGGGGCACAACAAAAAAAGAAGCTCAGCAGAACGCCGCCTATAATGCATTAGTCGAACTGGGCGTAATCAAAATAAAAAAGGGTGAATAGAGTTTTAAATTCTTAGTGTTGACCCTTCGACAAGCTCAGGGCAGGGTTTTGAGTTGTGCAAGGCCGTCTGCGACTCGGCTGAGGTCGTCGGAGTCGGCAGAAACACTAAATACTAAATCCGCCAAGTCGGACAAGTACTAAATACCAATCAGCGTTTTTAAACCTTCGAGGAGCGATTTAAAGAAGCTGACGGCCTGCTGGTCTTGAGTGTGGGTGCTTAAAACGAATTTCCCAAATCCGGCCTGCCCAAGGACATAAAAACCTGCTGCAAGCTGGCCTATCGCAACAAATCCAATACCGACCTGACCTGCGGCAAAAAGAATTGCAATGCTCAACTGTCCCATTGCAATCAGCAGACCGATTGACAACTGGCCTATTGATATAACACCGATGGCGAGCTGGCCGATTGCGATTATGCCTGCCGCCTTTCTGCCGACCGCGATAAGACCTTTTGCCCAGAGCCTTTTGCCGGTTTCGGGGTTTACCCCCAATGTGATGTGAACCAACGGCAATGTGCCTATTTTCAGATGAGATTTGAACTCCCTGAAAAGCATTCCGCTGTTATACAGATACTTGCGGGTTGTTCCCCAACGGCTTCGAGAAAAGACATAGTCAGGCGGCTGGTTTAACAAATTCGCCATATAGCCCTCATATAATTTTTGTTACAAGTGCCATACAGTTGGCACTGAAAACTACATACCTGTAAAGATTTTGCACATTTATGCTGATAAGTATAAATGAAGTTGGATGCGGAGTCGAGTCCTGCACCTGTTTGTATTGTACAAAAGTGGGAAAAAGAATCAAGTAGTAGAGTATAATTTAAACGACTTGACTCTGAGATGCTGCGGTACGAATAGGTGTAGGGTGTCTCTCGAATCAGCCCGTTTATACCGCAGGTGCGGTATAAACGAAGAATTGTTTGCCGTTACCCTGTCGGGCTTTTTTGCCGAAGGCAAAAGCCGGGGGGCAGCCCGACAGGGTAAACTGATTTCAATCTACCACTCTTTTTCTGTAAAGCTTTGCCTCTAAAGTCTTTACGTAAGCCGTCCAGTTAGCCTCGCCCGGCTCGTTCTCTATTCTTTCTGTAACCTGATTAATTTTGGCGTCGATATTATCAAGCAAACTGACCAGAAATGCTTCTGCAGTCATCGGCAATTTTGGTGAGCCGAACTCATACTGGCCGTGATGAGAAATTATTATGTGCATAATGCTGTCGAGAACCTGCTTGTCAACTTCAACTCCTGCCTGCTTTAGATTTGTCAGCTTGTCATTGACCATAATCGTTGTCTGAACAATATGGCCGATTAACTGGCCGCTGTCGGTATAGCTGAAAGCCATATCGTAGGAAAGCTCCTCGGTCTTGCCCATATCGTGCAGAAATATTCCCGCCAGGACAAGGTCGCTCTGAAGCTGGGGATAGTAAGGCATTACAGCCTTGGCCACGCTGAGCATGCTGTGCGTGTGCTCAAGAAGACCGCCGATGTAGCTGTGGTGGTTCTGTGTTGCCGCAGGCGCCGTGCAGAATTTCTTCATAAGCTCTTTGTCCTTGAGAAATTCATCGACAAGAGCTTTTATAAAAGGATTTTTTATTACGGCCAGAATCTGTATTATCTCCTCGAACATCTGCTGGATATTTTTCTCGGTCCTCGGCAGATAATCGTCAACCTTTACCTTCTCAGCGGAAACGGACATTAACTGGTCGGCAACAATCTGCAGAGTATTCTGATACAACTCGCTTCTGCCCTTTATTTGGACAAAGCCTTCCTTCGGCAGCGAATTAAAAAGCTCCTCTGTCGCCTGCCAGACTCTGCAGTTTAGTTTGCCTGTCTTGTCGCTTACATACATGGCGATATACAAATCGCCGCGGGCTGTGCTTCGCAGCACAGGCTGACTTATCAGGTAGATATCGTTGACCTGCTGGCCCGGCTGAATCTGGTTTATAAAAACATGTGCCATAAAAGCTCCAAAAAAACAGACGCTCAATATAGCGGGAATAACGGGATATGGCAAGAAAAAGACAAGGAAGCAGGGAAATAAGGAAGTAAGGAAGCAAGGATTTGATATTTGCTGCCGGCTGCCGGCTATTGGCTGCCGAACTCTTCTTTTTTTCTCTCGCTGACTTGCGGGATATAAGACCTGATTCTGCTTATTTTCTCATTAAGCTCTTTTAGCGTCTCCATATTGTACTGCTGTGTGGTTTCGAGGTCTTTTCTGGCTTCGTAAAGGCTCTTTCTTACGTTCTGAAGTTCGGTTTCAGAATTTATCAGGGCATTTTTTGACCGTTCGGCCTCCGACCGCCAGTCCATCATGTCAAACTCATACAATCTGGCCTGCTGCCTTGTATCTTCATATTTGGTCATCAGCTTGTTGATACTTTCATAAGCCTGCTGAAGTTTTTCCTGCTTGATTTTTCTGTCCATGCTCACCCACGCATAAGCACATAAGCTTACGACAAACGCTGCTGTCACGAGAACGAAAGACAGCTTCCAGACTGAAACGGCTCTTACGGATTCAATAATACTGCGCAGAAGCGGGATACGAAATCCGCCTGCGGCGAACTCATTTTTATTTTTATCGGCTGCAGTTCTTTTTTTCTCTTCGGCAAACAACTGCAAATCTATTATTGTATCCAACTCTTTATGCTGCGGTTGTGGAAACGACGATTCGGCAGGGGCAGGTTTTATTTCGACAAAATTTGGTCCGCTGTTTTTTTTGTCCTGGGTTCTTTCGATTTCAGCAGACAAAAGCTGTGATTCATTGTCCGACTGAAAAATCCTGTTTACAAGGTCGGTGATTTTATTCGTACAGGATGAAACATCAACCTCCTCGGCTCGACGGAGCTCGCCGAAGTCGGATGATTGCGAATCCTGCTGCTTTATGATTTTGTATATGTCAAGCGGAAGGTCGACTATGAAGGTTTTATCCTTGTGCTTCCTGACCTGCACTACGCCAAGGCGGGCACATTCCTGCACAATACCGGCAGAGACTCCCTGCCGGGCTGCATACTGGCCGACCGTTAACAGCGATTTTTTTCTGCTGAAAATCGGTTCGTTCAGCTTACCTGTGCCGTCCTGTTGCTCCATAGACTTGTCCTGTCGAAAAGACTTCAAACTACTATATTTTCGGACTTTTTAACGTGATTTCTTGAATTTATGGGCCAAAAAACGTCGAGGCCGACAAAACCTGCTGTAGTTTTTGCTCGTGACGTATTCGCTAAAGTCCGAGAACAAGTCCGAAAAGCCACAGCCAATCTTAAGTTCCGATAAAAAGAGGCTTGAGAGGAAGTAATCGTATATTTTTCTCCAATCCCCCAAAGAATCGCGCGCGAAACAAGTCCATTCCTTATTGTGCCGATTTAATAAAGACCCTGATGGGGGAAAACACTTTTCCGGGATGGGGATTGGTATGAAAGTACTTATAGCAGAAGACGATACAGCCTCGAGAATTGTGCTTGAAAAACACCTGAACAACTGGGATTATGAAGTTTTTGCTGCTCAAAACGGCAACGAGGCATGGGAGATTATCCGGCATCAGCAGCCGGAAATCGCACTTGTCGACTGGATAATGCCGGGAATGGACGGACTTGAACTTTGCAGAAGAATCCGTTCCGAGCAGAACAGCGGATACACTTACATAATCTTCTTGACCTCAAAAATAGAAAACGAAGATATCATTGCCGCTCTTGATGCCGGCGCAGACGATTATTTGTGCAAACCCTTCGACAAAAACGTGCTGAAAAGCAGAATGGCTGTCGGTGCAAGAACAATCAATTACGAGGAGCAGATGAGAATCGCCAAGGAGAAAGCTGAAGAGACCCAGGCTAAACTTGAAAGACTCAACCTCCAGCTCGAAATTACATACAAAAAACTTATGGAAACGGCACACATCGCCGGTATGGCTGAAGTTGCAGCCAACGTCCTGCACAATGTCGGAAATGCCCTTAACAGCATAAATGTTTCGGCAGTGATAGTTACTGAAAAAATAACGAATTCGGAAATCGGCAACTTAGCCAAATTGGCCGAACTGCTTGGCAAACACAGCGCCGACCTGGCGGAATTTCTTACAAACGACCCGCAGGGAAAACACATCCTGACCTATCTTACGGAAGTCAGCAGCCATCTTTCACAACAGCAGGCTGAAACGATTGAAAAACTGCGCTCTCTTATGAAAAATGTCGAGCAGGTTAAAGATATCGTCAAAATGCAGCAGCTGTATACAGGCATTGGCAAACAACAGGACAGCGTATCGCTGAACGAACTCATTGAAAACGCAATTGAAATCAATAATGCAGGACTCGAAAGACAAAACATCGAGGTTATCCGCGAATACGACGATATCGGCAATATCCTCGTCGACAAGCAGAGAACATTACAGGTACTCGTAAATCTAATCGACAATGCCGAATACGCGCTGTCAAAAAGCGATAAAGAGCCAAAACTGCTGAAAATCAGAACTGCAAAGAACGGCGGCACAAAGGTGAGAATTGAGGTTGCCGACAACGGCATCGGAATAAATCCTGCCGACCTGGATGTAATATTTGAGGACGGTTACACAACCAAACAAGCCGGGCACGGATTCGGACTGCACAGCAGCCTGCTCGCTGCAAAGGACATGCAGGCAACGCTAACCGCAGAAAGTCTCGGCCTCAATCAGGGGGCAACATTTATTCTCGAACTTCCATTAAGAAAAACTGAGGGTTCACCCCCACACCAATATCCTGGTGTAAGGGAAAATTTATGAGGAAAAAGATAAAAATGAAATCTTTGTTAAAAAACCGACGTTCAAAGCTTTTTATATTGGTGAGGGGGTAAAAAATGGAAAGTATAACTGAGACAAAAAATCGAAGAATCCTTGTAATCGATGACAAGGAGTCGATACATGAGGATTTCAGACAGATACTTTCCGAAGGTCCGGCTAATACATCGCTGGATGCTGCCAGGGCGGCGGTCTTCGGTTCTAATGCTACTCTGCAAAGTAGTTCGCTACGTAGTACGAGTAATGAAGACGACTCTGTCGGTTTTGAGGTGGACTGTGCCTTTAACGGCCATGAGGGCCTGGAAAAAGTTGTCAATGCAGAGCGGCAGGGCAAACCTTATGCAATGGCGTTCGTCGACCTTCGAATGGAGTCCGACTGGGATGGAATAGAAACAATTGAGCATCTCTGGAAAGTCCAGCCGCAGCTCCAGGTTGTCATCTGCACCGCATATTCAGATTATTCATGGACGGATATAATCGAGCGGCTCGGAACGACCGAAAGATTGTTAATCCTGAAAAAACCGTTCGATAATGTCGAAGTCCGACAATTGGCTGTGTCACTGACGGAAAAATGGGAGCTTTTAAACCGGCTCGACGGACTTGTGCAGGAAAGAACGGCTCAAATCATCGAAACCCGGGATGTGGCCATGTTTGTGCTTGCATCACTTGCCGAATCGCGCGACCCGGAGACAGGCGAGCATCTTGAAAGAATGCGAAGTTATTGCCATATACTCGCTGAAGAACTCAGAAACGTCCGCTGGGGGATGCCTGACGGCAACAGTTGCTATTGCGAGCAATCCGCTGGGGGATGCCTGACGGCAATAGATGATAAATTCATCGAAGACCTCTACCGTTCAAGTCCGCTGCACGATATTGGAAAAGTCGGAATACCAGACTGCATACTCCTCAAGCCGGGCAGCCTCACAGATGAAGAATTCGAAGTTATGAAGCAACACTCCATCATCGGCGCGGAAGCACTTGGAAGGACCATAAGAAGCGTTACCAGCGCAGGCTTTCTGGAAATGGCTGCCGACATTGCACGCCACCATCACGAAAGATTCGACGGTACCGGTTACCCCGACGGCCTGAAAGGGAACCAAATACCGCTGTCGGCAAGAATCGTGGCTCTTGCCGATGTCTATGACGCCCTTACAAGCTCAAGGGTTTACAAGCCGGTTTTTCGGCCTGAAATTGCTTACATGATGATATGCCAGGAGCGAGGCAAACACTTTGACCCTGTTATCGTCGATGCGTTCATCGCAAGACACGATGACTTCTTACAGGTCAGGAAACTTACGGAAGCTGAAAAAACCGCGCCATCGCTTGTATAAACCCCCACACCTTTGCAGGTGGGCCTTTGCCTGATGAGCGCATTCATCCAAGGGCTTTACAGCCGTGGCTTTCCGCAAAGGTGTGGGGGTAAAGACAAATCCACCTCGGCGGTGAGACGGGTCTCGTGTTTCTCTTTACGCTTAACGCTTCACTAACCGCTGTAATATCAAAAACATATAAATAAGCACGCCTAAAGTCTATGTTGACAATACCTGCCTTTTGCCTTAACATACTGCGTTTTTGCTGGTTAATTCATGGAGATATTTTGAAATGACAACCGTAACTCTTATTACCGGTGACGGCGTCGGGCCGGAAATCGCACAGGCGGCAAGAAGATGTATCGACGCAACCAACCCGGGCATTAAATGGGAAGTTGCCGAGGCAGGTATCGACATAATGGCTAAAACGGGCACACCGCTGCCGCAGGCAACTATCGAGTCGGTCAGAAAAAACGGCATCGCACTAAAAGCGCCCATCACCAC
>Ga0315291_10001082_pt1 | contig 36506 bp, 34 predicted proteins | sample YL17G12_20_MG_FD_203070 | JGI IMG/M metagenome (GOLD analysis project Ga0315291, IMG submission 203070) | Sediment microbial communities from Yellowstone Lake, YNP, Wyoming, USA - YL17G12_20 | ecosystem: Environmental > Aquatic > Freshwater > Lake > Sediment | place: USA: Wyoming | collected...
GCCGTTCCGGGGAATAAAAAGGTCAACGGTTCCGCTTCTGCCGGCAAGGGCAATTTTCACGGGAACTATGCGGCCGCTTAAATTGTTCAATTTTATGTTCTCCACGAGAACCTTAAGGTTCTTCTCTGTTGGCTCCACCGCGAATATCTTCGCCGGCGATCGCCGTGCCGCGAAAACAGAAAAGGTGCCTATGTGAGCGCCGGCATCTATGCCGATTTTGGCATTTTTTAAATATGGCAGGATATTATTGTGTATGCCGTAAAGAAACGATTCATTGATTACGTAGGCATCGGAAAGCTCTTCTCGCCTGTCACGAACCAGAAATCTTGCTCCGTCCCGAAGTTTCACAATCATTGACTCCGGTCTTAAATTTAGCCGATAAGCAATCACTCTCGGCCAATTTTTATATACAACGACCATCCGCAAAAACACCCGCAGTTTATGTAAAATTTTTTTCATCCCGTTAGAGACAGGAAACGCTTCGCTGATTAGGCGAACGTCGTCTGTCGTAATTTATTATTGATAAATGAGACATATTGTAGATTGTTATCCGTTTCCGCAGCGAAGCGGTCTCTAACGGGATCATATATTTAAGCCGACTTTATCAAATAATTCTTTGAATCTGCGCTCGTAGGTGTGTTCTCTTGTCGTCCTTTCGTAACCGGCGCGGGCGATTCTCCGCCGCTCATCGTCGTTGGCGAGATAATAATTTATTTTACTGATTAAATCTTTGGTGTCCTTGTAAACAACAATTTCTTCTCCGATTTTGTAATAAGACCCCAGATCGTCCGCCATTGATGTCATAAGAAATCCTCCGCAGGCGGGAATTTGAAAATGGCGGGCCTTAATTTGTGGAACGCCCCTATGAAACCAGCTTTGTAAATTGCTCCACAAATGGAAATCGGGAATGATTTTATTCAGGGATTTCCTGAACAGCAAGCGCCCCAAAGAATTCTTATTAAAATAACCCGGCGCCGGGTTTAGCCCCAGGTTTATTTTGCTCAAAGAAAACAACTCTGTCATTTCCTCGCGGCCAACCCGCCCACTTGGCCAGCCGCTGCCGTAAGTTTTTACGTCGATACCGGCTTTTTCAAGCGCGGAGATTATTTTCCCGCGTGGCCCGTTAAAGCTGCCCACAAAACTCACTTCGGGGACCCGCCCGAACGACTGGTATCGTTCAGTCGGGCGGGCCTCCTTGAGGCCTCCTGGTTTCACCGGCCTGTACGTTTTCGGATCCACGCCCCACTGTGAACGGATGACGTTCTTTTGGCCGGCTCTCCGGTAAAACTCGGGCATCCAGGAATAGGTGGTAACCACCCAGCTGAAGTGCTTTGCCCAAAAACGCGAGTAGTTGTAAAAGCGCCAGCTGTCATCGGCAAACCAAGCCAAGCTCGCAGTAAGTTCCTTGATTTTATCCAGTACGTTCTTGTCCAGTTCGTCGGTATACATGAACGCGAAAAAAAGATCTGGCTTCTCGTCGCGTATAAGCGACAAAAGTTTTTCGTTGAATTTTTTCCTGCCGACTTCCAGGATGAGATCGAACGGGTGTTCAATCACCTCCACGCCGCGCATGTTCTTGAGCGTCAGATAAAAATCGCCGTACTCGAAACCAAACTTTTTATTCGGATTATAATTCTCGGCCCGAATGCCGGAATAAATTATCTTCATGGCAAATTGTCATAAACCCTTAAAATCAGCCGCCCGCCGACCTGACCCGGCTCGTCTCATAATCGGAGAAACTCTATCTGAAATTTAGATTCGGCAATGAGCGATTTTCGTTTTAGAGAAACCACAAGGGGCCGGAGCTCGCTTATAACTTCATTTACCGTAATCGCTGCGATACAGGGCGCCGGCTCGGATGGCGAAACCGTGTGGAGACAACGCCAGTTGTCGCAGAGACAGTCCATTTTTTTATAGACCCAGCGGTTGATGCCCGGGTCGCCATATAAAGATAGCATGCCAAAATGGCCTATTCCAAGAACGGTAAGCGACGGCTTCCGGAGCGCGACTGCAATGTGAGTTGGGGCGGTATCGTTACTAAAAGAAAAAAGCGAGTGTTTGATAAGCGCGATGACTTCCGGAATTGAGGTCCTGCCGACAAGATTCAAAAATCCGCCTCCGTACGCCGCCAGGAATTTGGCCGCCAAACCACTTTCCCTCGCAGAACCCACGAGAATTATCGGCACCTTCAGGTCGCGTATGCCGAGAAGCGCCGCGGCGAATTTTTCCACGCCCCATTCACGATGGGGCGTAGTCGTGCCCAGCGTAAGGACGCAATAACTTCCCAGTCGTATGCCGTTCTGTCGGAGCAGCCCCAAAACTTTCTTTTCGGCCGAGGGCAGAATGGCTATCCGCGGCGAATAATCCGAATGGGACAACCCGGAAAATCCCTCGTAAATAGCAATGCAGTGCCGAAGAAAATGCGGCAGCCGCTTGCTTAAATCTTTTCCCTTGTCGATGCTCGGAATTATCTTCGTATAATGCGGAAAGATGAATTTCCGCACATAGACAATGTTCTTCGCCATATTTATGTCAAAAGGCGTCTTTAACTGGATGCCCAACCCTTCGTAACCGATAATTTCTTCCGCCCCTAATTTCACGGCAATAACTTTGCCCTCAACTTCCGCGACGCTTGGGTCGTGGTTGACAACCACCCGAAACCCGATGCGGCGAAGATTGTTGATGATGCGAAGGCCGTAGAATGGATTGATCTTGAATAAATTGTAATCAAGACCAAGGGTTTGATCCACAAGCCGCCCGAACATTGACTCATGAACTCCGGTATTTTGATTTACGAGCAGATAAAACTTTTTATCCGGAAAATCTTTCTTGCAATATTTTAGGACGGATGTAAGAAACGCGAGGTCTCCCAACCCCTCCAAATTAATGAGCAAAATCCTGTCTTCCCAGCCGTCCTTATTGACCGCCGCCCCGAAAAGCGATACTAAAATTGATCTAAAACGCGCAACAAGGTGAATTTTTATGAAAAACTTCAAGTAGCTTGAAATGACTCCTGACATCGCTTTAGATTTTAATCCTTAATCCTTGATCCTTAATCCTTAATTCTATCGCAAGGCCGCTCTCAATTCTTTCGGGCCAACCGTCGCCGTGCCTTGTATGCCGACAACAATGCCAGCCGCATGATTCGCAACATCGGCGGCATCTTGAAGCGGTGCGTGAGAAGCCAGCATAAGGGCAACTGTCGCAAGCACCGTATCTCCCGCCCCCGTCACGTCGTAAACTTGCACGGCGCGGGTCTCCACGTGGCTTATCTTTCGCAATTTTTTATCGTAAGTTGTAATGCCATACTCTCCGCGCGTCAGCACCACCGACGAAGAAAACATCTTGGACACGGCTTTTGCGGCCATTGCCGCAGATGCATTGGTGTCGCCATATATACCGGTAAGCGCGCGTACTTCGTGCAAATTCAACACCACCAAGCCCACATTTTTATACAATGCCGCATGCTGAGGTTTTGCGCCAACAATAATCCATCTGCTACCGAAGCGCCGCTTAAGCGTCTCGACGACTTTTTTTGTAACACATCCCTTCGCGTAATCCGAGATTACCACTATGTCGTGCGGCTTGACGCGCCCGAGGAGCGCGACAAGTTTTTGTTCGGTGGATTTTTTCACTGGTCCCGCAACCTCCCTGTCAATACGCAAAACTTGATGACGATCAGCCGTAGCGCGCGTTTTAAGCGCAGTGGGGCGCCCGCTTTCAGAAACAAATTTTGAAGCAATGCCGCGCGCACTGCAAATCCGGCGCACCATTTTCCCCTCTTGGTCGTTTCCCGCCACGCCGATAAGCGTCGCCTTGCCGCCAAGCGCAGCCACATTTGCGGCAACATTGCCCGCGCCGCCAAGAAGGTAATCGCGCGACTGTTCGGTAACCACCGGTACCGGCGCTTCCGGAGAAATTCTCAAGACAACGCCGCGAATGTAAAGGTCAAGTATTACATCCCCAACAACCAAAATACTCTTCTTTTTGAATGAATTTATAATCTCCCAGTTTGGTTTCATTGATAAATTAATAATAATGCCCTATCCGAATAATTCAACCCCTGCGGCAGTCGAAAGCAAAAAACCGTCCGTCAGCAAAACGCCAACGAACGGCTTAATTTTCAGTGATTAACAATCGGGTCATTGGAAGGAGCCACTTTATACAGCGCATAGTCAAACAAGTGGTGCCTGGTTGCGGTTCCTAAAATACGCCAGTCGCCGCTCTCAAAAAACCCTCTTTCCTCCAGCTTTCTGGCAAGTTCCGCGCCCGAGCGGAAATAGCAAAAATATTCTATATTTTCCCTGATTCCCTCGGGCAATCCATTCATCGGCGAACCGAATTCTTCGGCAAACAACAACCGCCAATTCTCGCGCCTTTTTCGCAGACCGAGACGATCAAGATGCTCCCTTAAAAGTTCCCCTAATCTTCCCCACGTCCATTCCCCGGAAGGCAAATTGACATACCTTGCCGCCAGCTGATGCCCATCTTGAACCTTGGCAAACCAGCCCGACAACCGCTGAAGCATAACGGCTTGATCTTTATAGCGGTTATTGGCTTCGGGTTCCAAATATTGAATCCGGGCGATCGGCGCCTTTCTTGGTTCTGCAATTCGCGCAAGGCCGCTTTCTTTGAAATAAACATCCGCAGAATACGGGCCTGTCATTATCGCCCGCATGCGCAATAGCGGATTATCGCGACCATTTTTTACGTAATCCGCCACGACACTCTCAAGCGCCCGCCTGCCGCCCACGACATGATGCAATACGCTTCTCTCGAAGAAACTGGGGCGCAGATCATCGTTGTTGTTGCGATAAAGCCCGAGGTCGCTGGCAAGCTGACCCATTTCCGTCCCAAGATACGGCGCCAAAATTGACGACCACATCATCTCGGGATCAAGACGAATGTTGAGCTTAAGCGTCTCCAGGTCGCTCCAGATGTCGCTTAGCGGGACGGAATAAATCTGCTCGGTTCTTAGCGCAAGACCTCTGGCTTTAATTTTCTCTATGCCGCGATACACAAGTTCGTCGGGCATTTGCCGGTGAAGAACAAATCTCCTCATCCAATCGCTGCCGTGCTCTATGGCCAGCGTCAGACCGGTAAATCCCGCTTCCAGAAAAAGATCCAGCCTTTCTTCTTTGCTCGTAAGCTCCAATCTTATTTGACCGTGAATCGGCACGCCGACTCTTTCCCGCCACTTCTTGGCGAATTCCCTAAGCCACTCCATGTCATAACCGAAAATATCGTCCTGCATATAAATCAGCTTAAGCGGCCAGTTGTCTCTTACGCGGACGGCCTCGTCAACAATCTCATCAACGGGCCGAACGTTCAGCCGGAAACCGCCATACATCCTGTTGTAATCGGGAGCGTAACAGTAGGAACAAGCGAATGGACACCCCACCGCGCACATAATGCTTTTTATGGGACTTTCTGCAAGATGCGGATAGCTCCGATAAACAATCTCCCTCTTCGGAACCGGGAAACCTTCCGCCATGCGTTCTGCGTCAAAATGAATGCCGTGCGGTAATTCCCCCGTCAATATTTTGCGGAAGTTCCTGAATCCTTCCGCTTTCACGACCCAGTGGGCGTGGCGGGAACATTCTTCCGTAAAGTAAGTGGCGTGCGGACCGCCCATTGCAACAAGCGCGTTCCGCGTCCCGAGAATCGCATCGGCCGCGGCGAAAGCTTCCTTGTGCCACCCGGTCCAAACGGAAAATCCAACAATGTCGGGTTTGAACCGAGCAACCTCTTCGAGAAGCGGCGCGAAATCAGAACTTTCCACAAGATGAACCCTCGATTCCCAACCTAACTTATCAGCAATTCCAACTAAATAAAGAAGGCCTAGCGGCTCTATCGCTTCCCTGCGACCGACTAAAATCAGTCGTTTCCCCACAGTTGACCCCTTTATTGAAAATTCAATAAGCTTCTACAACTATAAAAGCAGCCAACGGCCGTTGTCAAATGAAAGACGGAGAAATATTCCCGGCCCGCTAATCCTAAATTTCGGCGTCTATGTACTCGCACCAAGAGTGAATCACGAGTTCATGAATTTCCTGGATACGCGCCGTCTCGGACGAAGGCACAACAACCGCGATGTCGCAAATCTTTTTGAGATCGGCGCCGTTCTGGCCGGTCAGACCTATAACTTTCAACCCCTTCGCTCTTGCCGCCTTGATTGCTTCCAAAATGTTCGGCGATTTGCCGCTTGTAGTAATCGCCACGAGCGCGTCGCCGCTCTCGCCGAGTCCTTCAATCTGCCGGCTGAAGATCTTATCAAACCCGTAATCGTTGCCGATGGCGGTGATGGCGGAAGTGTCAACTGTAAGCGCCGCCGCCGGAAGAGGTCCTCGCTCGCCTTTGTAGCGGCAAATCCACTCCGCAGCAATGTGCTGGGCATCGGCAGCAGACCCGCCGTTGCCGCACGCCAAAACCTTGCCGCCGTTTTTGACGACTTCCAAAAGTATATCTGCGGCTCCTTGGACATCGGAGAGGGCGTGGCGCAAACTGCTCTCAGCAACAACGGCATGCCGGAGAAATGCATTTTTGATTGTATCTTGCTTCATCTCCATCGCCGCAATCTTGAAACAAAAAACCCGCTATGGGATACTTTTATAGAATAGCACGAAAGGCGCCGGGGTCAAAAGCAACATTAAAACTCAGGCGCACGCATTTGACTTTTTAATCAACGACCGTTATAATGTCGAAAGTCAACGTTTTATTTAACTTGAAAAGGAGAAGCGCGATGAATGACGCGAGCGACAAAGTCAAATCAATCACGGAGATTTCGCGGATAACGCAACGGGCGCGCACCGCAGGAAAACGTGTCGTTACGACAAACGGATGTTTCGATATCCTCCATGTCGGACACATAAAAAGCCTCGAATGGGCAAGGCGCCAGGGAGATTTGCTGATTGTAGGAGTAAATTCTGACGCGTCGGTTCGCGCGAATAAGGGTCCGGAACGCCCGATTGTACCCGCCAAAGAAAGGGCGCTTATTCTTGCCGGCCTTGCCGCCGTCGACTACGTTTTCATTTTCAAAAGCAAAAGCCCAGTTCCCTGGCTCAAAATCATCAAGCCCGCAGTGCATATCAAGGGAGGGGGCAGCGAAAAGTCGCCGGCCTTTTTGCCGGAGGAGCAGGTAATTAAAAAAGGCGGCGGCAAGATTGTCCTTGCGCCACAAGCAAGGGGACGCTCGACAACGGACATCATCAAAACCATTCTTGACCGTTATTCATCTCGTCGCGAATAAATTCCGCCAGCAATAAAGGGGGGCGCGTAGAAAATCTACGCGCCCCGTTCATTTCTCGTCCAAACAAAACTATCTCCAGCAGGCAAGACGACGCGGCATTGAGATGCGACCTAAAGCGAGAAAGAGGCGCAGGAAACGAAACGGCCGCAATTCTCCTGGCTCACGTCTATATCGTAGGACTTCCAGGAGGTGTAACCGACGTTTAGGCGCGTGGCAACGCTTCTTCCGAGTGGCGGCGTCTCGCTTACAATCTTTAAGAAACCACCCAATCCTTCCGGAGGAATTTCCACGTTCATAAAGCGGCTGAGCGTGATATGGGCACCCCAGGCTGGACGAAGAGCAAAACCTTCCTTGCCGCAAGATTCCTCAATTGCCGCCATGAGTCCCACGAATGCTTCATTCGGCCGCCCGGCCGCTATAACGACTGCCGGCGTATATAACCATTCATCGTAATTGATTGCGCACGAAAAACTCCCGGCGACAGGCAGTATCTCTTCAACGCCGGAAATCAATCCGCGAAGAACATCTCGAAATTCCGGCTTTTCGGAATCCGCAAGAAACCCAGGCCTGGCCCCATACCCACAAAGAGTTGTGTGAATCTCTTCTGCGGGATAGATAATCGCCGACACTGCCGCGGAAATCCTTCTGGAAAAATCTGCGGCGCGATGAGCAACGTCGGGCGAGGGGGAAACATTAACGGAAAACCCGCCGAATCGTTCTGTTAGGCGCGGATCTGTCTTGATCCCTTTTGTTCCCACACTTTCCGGCGGCCAACCGCCGAAATTCATCGTATACACGCTCTTGGCCGTCAAGGAACGCGCGCAGGGTCAGCACGACAATCACCTCCTTTCACTGGAGCACCGGTCAAGTCAAAAAGGAATTGCGATGAACCGCAAAATCAGGGCTCAACGCAAATCCCGATCTGACCGTATTATAAATCCGGACATAATTATTGTCAAGTAAGGCCGGGTGGCGTATCATTATCCAGAAACCACATGCAATCTAAAACCGAGCGATGTAATATCGCCATATTGCCGAAAGCAACAGTTTCCGAAAAGGCCATTCGCGTGAGTCATTTGCTTAAGAAATGTGGCGGGGCGTTTTTTCTTGACCATCGAAACCATATACCCCATATCACGCTTTATATGACGGACTTCCCGAAAGAAAAAATTTCCGCGATTGTTCCGCTTTTGCGCAACGGACTCCGGCGCGCACATCCCGTCGTCCTAAAGGCGAGCGCTTACCGCATCAAAAAAGACGGCTTCGTTGACGTCTGCTTCAAACAAACACCGGCCGCAAGGAACCTGCAGAAAATTATAGTAGAACGGCTCAATCCGCTCCGCGGCGGTATTCCGGCGCACCGGGAACGGTTTCGGGAATTCAGCGGCCGAGAACGAACGAATATTGTTCGCTACGGTTACCCGGAAATTGCCAGATGGTTCCGTCCCCACCTCACATTCACAAGGCTCACGCGACAAAAGAAAAAGCGGACGATAACGTTTCCTCTTCATATAAATGATTTTTCATTCATCGGAACACATATCGGAATTTTTCTGGCCGGCCAGCACAACATTTGCCGGAAAACAATCGCAAAGTTTGTACTGAAAAATCCAAAAATTTCCTGAAAATCCATTCTTGGTTGCGGAAAAAACCGCCCGTTGCGGGGAAAAAGCAACGGGCGCGTAAAGAATTGACAAGGCCGGTTTCTCCCCGGCAAAAACCCGCGTCTTTATACCACCTAAAACATCGTATAGATAAACGGCGCGACTACGGAGCCCTGGGAGAGAAACACCAGCGCGCCGAGCAAAATCAAAAAAGCCGCAAGCGGAACGAGCCACCATTTCTTGCGTTCCTTGAGGAACTGCCAGAACTCTTTAAGAATTGATAATTTGCCCATGTGAATAAATTATACAAACTTCGGAGCGCGCTGCAACTTGCGATCAAAACTGTTTTTCCAATTCATCCCTGCCGGGCGCCCGTTTGGCGCGAGGCATCCAATAAGACCCGCGCCCGGAGCGAAATTCCAAATCAAGAAAACGTTTGCCGAAAATCCTCATCACGAGGGCGAGGGGAGTCAAGATAATGTAAAAAAACAGCGCAAGAATGACGTTTGTCATGACCCAACCAAGGAGAATCGCGAACGACATCCAGCCCTTGTGGATCAGCCGCAAAGTCCGCGGAGCGGCAAGTCCGAGAAGCGCCAGCGCCGCGCCGACAAAAACCATCGCTTGCCACAGCCGCGGATTGCGCCCGCGCCACAAGAACAGCAATCCCAAAACGAGGAACGCCCCGCCGACGACGAGGCCGAAATTCTTGAGCTCGCGCCGCGAATTTTTTATTTTTTTCAGTTCTTCCGCAATCATAAAATATAATTTTCAATCCAATTGGAAGTCCTTCCGCCAATCGGAATCGTTTTCAACCGGCCTTTGGGATTTTTTGTCCAATAAATAACTCCCCATAATCAAGTAATCCATTTCCGTGCGCATAAAACAGCGATAGGCGTCTTCTGGAGTACAAACAATCGGCTCGCCGCGGACGTTAAAAGACGTGTTCACTATCACGGGGCAGCCGTGCTTTCTGTCAAAAACGGAGATGAGTTCGTGGTAGAGCGGATTTGTTTCTTTGTGAACCGTCTGAATCCTCGCGGAATAATCAATGTGCGTAACCGCCGGTATGTCGGAGCGAACGACGTTCAGTTTATCTATGCCAAACAATTTTTTTTGTCCGGCGCTCATTTCGCGGCGGCGGGATCTGACCACGTCCGCCACCAAAAGCATGTAAGGACTCGGCCTGTCCAATTCAAAATAATCGCCGGCTTTTTCAGCGATAACCGACGGCGCGAAAGGCCGGAAGCTTTCTCTGAATTTAATTTTTAGATTCATAACGGACTGCATCTTTGGCGACCGGGCGTCGCCCACAATGGAACGCGCGCCGAGCGCTCTCGGCCCGAATTCCATCCGCCCCTCGAACCAGCCCACGACTTTTTCTTGGGCGATGAGATCAGCCGCTTTTTCGGCGACTTCTTCTTTTTTCAATTTAACAAACTGCAGGGATTTGACTTTCAGGAATTTTAGAATCTCCTCGTCGGAGAATTCCGGACCAAGATAAGCGCCGGACATAGAGTCGCCTTTTTTGGCTTCTCTGGGCTTCTCCAAATACTCGTGCCAGACAAGCAGGGCCGCGCCGAGAGCGCCGCCTGCGTCGCCCGCGGCCGGCTGAATCCAGACGTCGTCAAAAATCCCGGAGCGCAGAAGTTTTCCGTTCGCAACGCAATTCAAGGCCACGCCGCCGGCCAAAACCAAGTTGCGCTCGCCGGTTTCTTTCTTAATGTGGCGCGCGATCTTCAAAACGACGTCTTCGGTAACCTCCTGAACCGATCTCGCGAGATCCATCTCTTTTTGAGTAAGTTTGTCTTCCGGCTTGCGGGGAAGGCCGCCGAATAATTTGTGAAATCTGCCGTTCGTCATGGTAAGCCCGACGGCATAATTGAAGTAATCCATATTCAAGCGGAAAGAGCCGTCATCTTTCACGTCTATGAGTTCCCGCAGGATGAGGTCTTTGTATTTCGGTTCGCCGTACGGGGCAAGCCCCATCAATTTATATTCTCCGGAATTGACCTTGAAGCCGGTATAATAAGTGAAAGCGGAATAAAGCATGCCGAGAGAGTGCGGGAAATTGATTTCGGCGAGAAGGCGAATTTTATTGCCGTCGCCCGCGCCATAGGTCGTCGTCGCCCACTCTCCGACCCCGTCCATCGTAAGAATTGCGGCGCTCTTGAACGGCGAGGGGAAAAAAGCGGAGGCGGCATGCGACTCGTGGTGCTCCGTAAAAAGAATTTTCCCGCCGTATCCAAGCTCGGTCTTTATGAGTTCCTTCATCCAAAGTTTTTGTTTGAGCCACAGAGGCATTGCCATAAGAAACGACCCGAGCCCGCGCGGCGCGTATGAAAGGTATGTTTCAAGAATTCTCTCAAATTTCAAAAACGGCTTCTCGTAAAAAGCCACGCAATCCACTTCTTTAATGTCAATTCCGCCTTCCCGAAGGCAATAAGCGGCGGCCGTGCCCGGAAAACGGTGGTCGTGCTTCTTGCGCGTAAATCTCTCCTCCTGGGCGGCGGCGACAATTTTCCCGTCACGCACGAGGACGGCGGCGGAGTCGTGATAAAAAGCGGAAATACCCAGGATATACATATGAAGATAAATATATCAATAAGATTATCACGAGAACTGTCGTAGTCAAAGAATACGATATAATAAACTTTGCCGATTTGAGAATGTTAATTCCGCATACACGGGGCGGCGTACGAAAAAGCGGCGTCGATTATTGACGCGGGCCGTGCAATTTCATATTATTTTCATATAAATCTGTATTTATGCCCGAAACAAAAAAAACGGAGGGGGTTGGCGGCCTAACCAGAAAAAAGAAGGTTGTTTTCGTTGCGTTGGTATTATTTTTTTTCATCGTGATTGCCGAACTGATTACAAGGTTCGCACTGAACAACAGCAACGCGATCAGCATCGCTGAAAGAAAAAATACATTTGAACCATATCAAAATAAACCCTGGACCGAGCAGTATTTTAAAGACGAGGAGAAGTGCAACGAGCAAAGACGTGAGCCAACCAGCACCTCCACTTTTGTCAGATACATTTTATATGATGTAGGCTACCCCGAATGCAAAACGCAAACCATCAACTGGGGCGGAAGCGCGAGAAAAACGTGGAACCCGGACTACGACCAGAAAAAACCCGGCATAAAAGTATATAAAATCGGGTTTTTTGGAGGATCCACAACCCAGGGCGCCGGCGTGCCGGATGATTTAACGATACCTTCTCAATTTTCCAAACTCATAAATAACGCGACGAGCAATGTTGTGTACCAAGTAGAAAATTACGGCTTCTCAGGATACACCTACACGCAGGCCGTTATGAAACTCGTCTTGCTTCTCCGCGAAGGAAAGAAATTTGATTTTGTTGTTTTCTATAATGGCGCGAACGATGTTGATAATGCCTACGAAGCCGGGAGTGTGGGCGCGCTGTATGCCGAGAAAACCGTGGAAAACCGGCTGGATGGCGGTCTTTGGGGCCAACTAAAAGAAGCCGCCAAAAACCAAATCGGCTCCTGCGGATTATGCCGCCTTGTTATAACTTTTTCGCGCAACACGCCCTTCTTCAGGGATCACCTCACTCCGCTTCTGGTGCAAATTAGAAAGCTGAGTTTATTTAAGGAGGGTGCAAGTAAAAGCGACGAAGACGTTTCGCCTTTTGCGCAAGGCATTGCCGATTATTACGGAAAATCACACGGATTTCTTGATAAACTTTCCAGGGCTTACAACTTCCAATTCGCCGATTTCTGGCAGCCTTCGCTGCTCTACGAGGACGGACCGGTGGGCGGCGAAAAGATTTACTGGGACATTGACAATCGTCTGACTGACGAGAAACTAAAAAAACTTTATCGCGAAACCCTGGCGGACGTGGTCGCCATGAAGTTGAATAATTTCTATGACTTGTCGCACGCACTCGTAGGACGGAAAAAGGCCTATTATCTGGACGCGGTGCATATAAGCGACGATGGCAACGAAGCGGTCGCGGAAAGAATGTTCGAAGCTGTTAAGGCCGCCCTGCCGCAATAGTCCGGCACGATATGAATCCCGACAATTGACGCGTTTTCGCTTGACCTCATAGACAATATTTGAGGTCACACAACGGCAGAGACGTTGAATGTTTGATGCAATTAGTTCGATATAATAATCAAAAGTTCGACAAAGATTAAATTAACATATTTAGTACAAAAATATGACGAATAATAAAGTTCTATGCATCGTTATCGCTGTTTTGGTTTTGATCGTTATTGGCGGCGGATTGATTTTCCTTTTCAGCAATAAAGCAGGGCAAAAAGAAACCGGAGCCAAAGAGCAAACAGCCACCTCGCCGTCAACCGCAACGCAGACACCGGTAGCTAACAGGACCCCTTCAGCGGAAAAGATACAAGGACAAACCCTCCATAAACCTTCGCTTCATTGGATAGAGCGTCGGCCCGCTGGCGGCGACGATTTTGACTGGATCGGCGTTGCGTCTTCAGCCGATGGTTCGCACTTAGTCGCCGTTAACTATGAGGGTCATCTGTATACTTCCTCTGATTACGGTGCCAGCTGGACAGAGCGTCATCCTGGTCTTTCCGTGTTGCCATATCGCGACGCAACTTCCGATGTCAGCGGCCGGTATTTGGCCGTCGTTAACTGGGATGGCCGCCTCTATACATCGGCAGATTATGGTGTCAGCTGGACAGAGCGACAGCCCGCCGGAAACATCGATGTCCTTTAGCACGACATTTCTTCTTCAGCCGATGGTTCGCATCTGATTGCTGTTATCAACAGCCCCGGAGGAGACGGACGGATTTACCTTTCTTTGAACTACGGAGTTAGTTGGACGGAGCGTCAGCCAGCTGGGGATATAAGTTTGGGATGGACTGTTTGTTCATCCGATTCAACAGGCCAACATTTAATTGTGGGGGCATCTGGTGACAACATTTACACATCTTCCGATTACGGAGTTAGTTGGACGAAAAGGCAGCCAAGAGGAGACGTTGGTTTGGCCTGGCATGGTTCTGCTATGAATGCCACTGGACAATATTTGATAGTTGGCGCCATCAGCGGCCGTTTTTGGACCTCTTCAGATTACGGTGCAACTTGGATAGAACGTCGGCCAAAAGGAAACATTGATGCGAACTGGACTCCCGTGGCCTCCTCTGCCGACGGATCGCATTTGATTGTTGGCGACTACGGCGGCAGCTTATGGACATCTTCCGATTATGGAGTTACTTGGATGGAGCAGAAACCGGCTGGCGGCTATGGTTTCTGGAAGAGCGTCGCTTCTGATTTCAGCGGCTCGCATTTGATTGTTGGCGGAGATCTTCCTGGTGGTCGTCTTTATACCTGGTCTGATTGATAAAAATTGTAGCGTCGAATAGTGGACGGCACAGCAGACAACATACCTGCAATATTTCCTCTCCGCCACGCCGGAAGTTTATCCCGAAAAGATTACTTCTGGCTACTTCGAGCCTCTCACTGAAAAGGCCTTGGGCAAATTGCAGGAGATTCACGGCATCGCCAAACCGGGAGACGCCGGCTATGGAACGACTGGGCCCAGAACACGCGCTTTCCTAAATCAGACCCTAGGATTGGATTAGCTCGAGAGCGTTGTTTGCTTCTTAGGTGATTTTCCGATGCCCCTGCGCGACATCGGTTTTTGGCTCCTTACGAGCTGCAGAAATCGATCGGCATACATGTCCCACGACATGTGCTTTTTGACGAGTTCCTGGCCCGCCGATGCGATTTTGTAGTATACCTCCGGATTATTCATGGCGAACTTCGCTTTTTCTGCAATCTCCTCGGGGCGCGTCGGCGCGAAAAAGAGCGCTGTTTTTCCGTCCGCGAGCGCTTCGCGCGCGTCATTCGCCGATGACAAAAGAACCAAAACCCCTGATGCGATTGCCTCAAAGAGCGCGAGTCCCCAACTGAAACCGTTCCGCGGCGGCGGGAGATGCGTCGCGGCGACCAGAATGTCGCTTTCCTTGTATGCGCGCTTTAGCTCGTCCTCCGTCGCTCCGTTGAAACGGACATCGACGCGGGACTCCATGCCGAGCCGTTTGATGTGTTCCATAAGCGCCGCGCGGTCCTCGCGCATGTTCCAAATGTCTTTTGCGATCAATAGCACCTTTGTGTCGTATCCTTCTTTGCGAAGCAGGGCCGCGGCGCTCACGATGTCGTCGTATCGGCGATATTTATTAAACGCCCCGACACCCAAGAGCGTGAATGATTTCTTCGGCCCGGAAAACCGCTTTACTGGCGCGTAGAACGCGTCTGACTCTATGCCCGGCCAGATGAGTCCGGTCTTCATGCCGCGCTGTTCAGCCCACCGGCGATTGCGCTCAATGAAGACGACCGCGGCGCGGATGTGCCGGAAAGAGCGGCGCTCAATGAGGTCGGCGTAGGCATTCCATATCCGGCTTGCGAGGTCGTAGAGGAACGATGCCTTCGGAAGATACATATACGGCACATCGTTCATCGTCCAGATGGCCGTCGCGCGCGGATTCTTTTTCGCATACCACCCGGCGGCTTTGTAGGCGAAGTCGTGGAAGTTCACGACATCAAAATCATCTTCCATGACGCGCGCCGCTTCCTCGGCGAGGAGATTCACCGCGCGGCGCTGGGCAAACTTTTCTAAAATACGTCCAAAAAGGCCCTTCGTCCGATATTGCCAGGACACCGGCCGCAACGGAACTATTTTCCGGACATCAAGCCCGCGCGAGAGCTCTGGGTAGGTCGTCGGGTCATAGTCGGGCGCGTAGATGACGACCTTATGCCCACGACGCATAAGCGCGTGCGCGAACGAAAAGATGAGGCGCGGCCCGCCCGTCTGCCAGCCAAGATTAAAGCACACGATCGCTATCTTCATGCTCGATACTCGTAAAAAACTACTTCTGCGCAATAACGATAAATCCGCGCCCGGCGAGCTCAAACGGACCGTAGTCACCCCAAAGCTCAAGGAACTTCAAACCCGCATCCTCGCAGAGCCGGACAATCTCGTGGGGCGCGAACATCCGCACGCTTACCTGCGTTCGCTCCCGCCGCCCGCCTTTGCCGACGTGAATCTGGTAATTTGTCTTAACGCTCCGCACCGGATCGAACGCGCGCTCATGTAACGTAACCGACCCATCCTCATGGACGCGCCGGTCGCGCCGGGAGAAATGTGAAACAAGATAATCGCGATTGGAAACATCAATGAAGAATTTCCCTTTTTTCTTGAGCGCCGCGGCGACGCGCTCCATTGCGCGCGAGTGGTCACGCTCATCGTCTGAATACCCGAATGACGTGAAAAAACTGGCAACGGCATCAAACTTGTTCCTGAATTTCATCTTCCGCATATCCCCGCGCACGAACCGTACAGACACGCCAGCCGCCTTCGCGGCCCTCTTCGCCTCCGAAAGAAGGAATGGCGTCTTATCAAGTCCCGTTACGGCGCACCCGAGTTTCGCGATCTCAACGGAGTGCCGCCCGCTGCCGCACCCGAGGTCGAGCACTCGCATTCCCGGCCGCAACCCCAATCGCTTCTTAAGAAAAGACACTTCTTTCATCGTCCGCTCATGCGAGAGCTCTTTCGGGAATTGAGTGATGTAGCGCGGACCGAAGAAGTTGACTTGTTTCGTTCTTTTGTTTTTTCGTTGCGCCATAACGATTCTCATTGTACTGCCCCTCCAGCCCGCTGTCCACGCTTAACGACTCCACAAAAAAACAAAGAACGACGACTACCCACCAACCCAATCAAGCTTGACTATTTCTTATTTTGCCCCATAATACCTGCCCCTTTTCATTTTTGAAATTTGATGATAATATGTAATACAACAATAAGATTTGTGACCATGGACGCACAACAACCAATCAAAATCCGCGTCTGCGAACCGGACATAACGGAACTGGAAATAAAGTACGTCACGGACGCCATTAAAAAGAACGAGGTCTCATCGATCGCGCCTCCGGTTGAGCGGCTTGAAAACGCTTTCGCGGAAAAATTCGGCATGAAGTATGCCGTTGCCGTAAACTCCGGCGGGTCGGCGCTTTTCCTGGCGCTTAAGGCGCTGGGCCTTGGGCCCGGCGACGAAGTTATAGTACCGGACTTTACGATGATTGCGACCGCCGGCGCCGTAAGCCATTGCGGCGCAACGCCCATATTCGTAGATTCGAGCGAGAAAAGTTTTAATATCAATCCGGATAAAATAGAAGAAAAGATCACGCCGCGCACGAAAATGATCATGCCCGTGCACATTTACGGAGAACCCTGCGAGATGGACAAAATCATGGACATCGCCGCGCGCCGCAAACTGATAGTCGTTGAAGACGCGGCGGAAGCCCACGGAGCGAAGCATAAGGGCCAACTCGTCGGTACATTCGGCCGCGCAAGTTGTTTTTCTTTTTATGCGAACAAGATTATGACGACCGGCGAAGGCGGAATGATTATCACAAACGACGACAAGCTCGCCAACACCCTGCGGCACTCGCGCGGATACGATTTTGATGACGAGCGCCACTTTTGGCACAAAACGATCGCCTGGAACCTCCGCATGTCGGCCTTGGGAGCGGCCCTGGGTCTCGCCCAACTTGAACGTCTTGACGAATTGATAGAAAAAAGAAGACGAAACGCGGCTTATTATACAAAGGGCCTTTCGGGAATTCCCGGCATGCGCTTCTTCCCGGAGCCGCCAAATACCTTCTCCGTCTTCTGGATGTATGGCATCTGCGTCCCGCGCCGCGATGAACTCATGGACTTCTTGAGGCAAAACGGCATCGAAACGAGGACTTTCTTCATTCCGATGCACGCGCAACCGGTGTATAAGCAGGAGGGTGATTTTGGGAACAGCGATTACTTCGGCAAAAACGGCCTCTACCTCCCTTCCTCGTCGCACCTTGCGCGAGAGGAACAGGATCTCGTTATCCAAAAGATCAAAGAATTCTACGGGGCCGCATAGCGCCGTTACGGCGCAATCGGCGCTTGGTTTTTCGGGGGCAGGCCTCCGGCGAATGCGGACCGCAGCGGCGCTAACGATACTTGAGCATCTCCTCCGCCCGATGGCGCCAGGTATGGTGCCTAAGAATATGTTCGCGGATTTCGCGGGAGCGCTCCTCCCGCTTTTTCGCGTCGGGAACCCATTCGTCTATCAGGGCATCCATTTCTTTGACGCTACGGAATGAGGGAATGAGCCCCGGAGGAAAGAGCCGGTCGAGGTCCTCCCTATATTCAACGATCTGCATCGCGCACGAAAGCCCGATCTCGTACGTGCGCGCGGAGAGCGAGGTCATCTGGAATGGCGTGTGAATGTTCAGGAGCAGTTTGCTTTTGTTGTACACCTCGTTCACGTACGAGGCGGGCATATATCCGTCGTACTTAGCCCGCTCCTTAAGATTAGGGAAGTTCTCGAACCAGAACCGCACGTTCTTCCCGAAGGTCGCCACGTTGTATTTATCCGAAACATGCGATACGAGGTATGCGCGCGCCACGCCATCGGGCGCCTGCGGAGGGAACCCGCCGAGATAGACCACGTCGTACTCGCGTTCCCGCTCGCCAAAACCGGGAAGCGGCTTGAACGTCTCATTGTCGCCGGCGAGCGGCAGATGAATGAAATTCTGAAAGTCAAAGAGGATTGTGCTTGACCACGCCCGATCGATGGTGAATATCTTGTCCGCATGCTTCATGGCAAGAAGCATGTCGTCCGCGTTGTTCCCCCATGCCGGCGACGTGAGCCAGTAAAATATCTGCGCCTTGGTGCTGCGCTTGGCCTTCTCGATGACCGCCGGGGTGATATTCGCGGAGAAATCGAATACGATAAGATCGGGCTTGAAGGCCTCGACAGAAGCAAGCCAGTCGGCGCCGACGGCGCGGCGGAACCACGTCCGCGTTTGGTACTTCCTGCGCGGGATATATGAGAGCGCGCGATACCAGAAATACTGCCACGGCGTCCCGTTCTCATTGAAAAAACCGACCTCGTGTCCCAGCTCGCGGAGCGCCCGGGTGAAATATTCGTAGAATGCCGCCTGCCATATTCCGGCCGTATAGTGGATTCTCATGGTTTTTGCGTATCGCTCTTTTCGAAAACCCCGACTACGATGGCGTTCGCACCGCGATAGCGTGCGCCATACGGAGTTCTCATGGCCTCATCTTTGCTCACCTCCAGCCACACGTCATCGGGGTATATATGTTTCATAAAATACAGAGTTGTGAATCCGATGAGGCCTTGCGCAAGGTAGGTGTCCAAAGCTCCATTATATCCGACTGGCACCGTCACCAGCAACGTTCCGCCTGCTGCAAGGCACTTCCGGGTCAGATTTTCAAACCCGCGAAGCACGTCACCGGGGCGCCGCGGCTCCTCGTCCCACCCAACGTGCTCCATGGTCGAAACGCTCACAATAAGATCGTACGGGCGCGCCGGAGAAAAGGTGATGACATCCTCGTTCAACACTCCCGGGGCGCGTTCGAACTTATCAACAACATCATGCGGGAAAGGAGCGTACATATTGAGCACGTTGCCGATCTCGAGGATGCGCGCTCCCTCTTTCGCGGAGCGAATCGCATCCAGCGCGATCGCCACTTCAACACAGCGCTCGTTGTCCCATGTGGTGTTGTATGAATGGTAAAAATACCGAAGCGAGCGGCCGCGAAACGCAAATCGGCGCGCCGGGCGCATTTTGAGATAGAACGCGTACGACGCGTTCCGGAGGCGCCGCAGGGTCCCGCAGACCGCCTTCCGCGCGAGAAACAGCGCTCCTCGCTTCTGGTACGCGGCTTTAAGGCGCGCGCCCGGAGAATTGTTGATGTTATCGATTGCCATCATCGCTTACGCGCCAATAATGCGGAATTCAGGCAGTGGAACGATGAATTTTCCGCCGTTTTGCAAAAATTCTTTCTCGCGCTCCCGGAACTCTTCCATGAAGTGCCACGGAAGAACGAAGAAATAATCCGGACGGTCCGCCCGCGCCTGTTCCTCTGAAATGATGGGAATGAGGGAGCCGACGGTTTTCTTGCCCCACTTATCCTGGTTCCGCTCGGCTGCGAACGGAATGAGAGATGCGTCCAGACCGTAGAACTGCAAAAGCGTATTGCCTTTCGTTGAAGCGCCGTAGACGTACACCTTCTTTCCCGCCGCGACGGCCTCACGGATAAATCCGACTGTTTTCGCCTTCAGGCCCTCAACGCGGCGGACGAACTCGTCGTAGACGGCACGGCCGTTCAGACCAAGCTTCTCTTCGCTTTCCCGAAGCGACCGCACGCGGTCCGCAGCGCCGGGCGGAATGCGAATCGAGGAACCCTTCCCAGCGTGCCTGATGTAAATCCTGAAACTCCCTCCGTTTACGTCGTTTAGTTCAACATCGAACGCTTCGAACCCGTGCCGCGCGAGGAGACGCTCGAGCGACAGGAACGAGTAGTGCTCAAGATGCTCGTGGCAAACGTTGTCAAATGCGTTTTGCGAGAGCATCAGCGGCAGATAGCTCATCTGGATAACCAAGGCGCCTTCGTCATCGAGACATCTTACGACGTCGCCCACGAACGCATTCGGGTCGTCCAAATCGTAGAACATAGCAATGGCCGTGATTATTTTTGCTCTCTTGCCGGGAAATTCCCTATCCCACGCTTCAAAATTAAAAAAGTCGTTGATGACTTTCTCCGCGTTAAGCTTGGCCACCGGCACCAAATTCCGCGCCGGCTCGAACCCGACGCGCGTGACGCCGGCTCCATAGGCCCGGAGCAGGGTGCCGTCATTGCAGCCGATATCAAGCACGGCGTCGCTCCCGGAGAGCGGCACGAGCTCGCGCATCTTGTCCACGATGTGAACGAGTTCGTTCGTCATTGTCTGGTTCGTACTCGACCGGTACCAGTAGTTCCGGTACAATATCTCGTTCGAAACGGTATGCCGAAGCTGGAGCAGGCCGCAGCCGCCGCGCTCGGCGTTGCAGAGCACAAGCTCAAGCGGATACTTTTTCTCCGTAGGGTCAGGCGCGTCAACAAAGTTGGACGTGTAGAGATCTCCGAGGGAGAGGATTTTTTGGAGTTCGGTGCGCCCACAAACCCGACAGCAATTGATCGTTTTGACGTCGTTCTGCATTACACGAAGTATTTACGCCCGACGAGGAGAGGCGAGGACCTGGCCCACAAAATCGTCGATACCCCTCATTTTACCGCGGTCGGAGAGAAACCGCAATATTGCTTCTCGATATTGAAGGATCGCCTCGTCGGAGAGTGATACAAGGTACCCGTGCAGTTCGCGGTACGAACGGAACTTCCGAAAATCAATGAAGCACTCCGCGGGCACCAGATCGGTCACGTCGGGTGCTCCATAATAGATTGGAATCGACCCCGTCGCCAAACAATCAAAAAGCTTCTCGCTTATGTAACCGGGAGCGATGCAATTTTCGAAGCAGAGCGAAAACCGATACTCGCTCATTGTTTTGAGTTTATCCGGAACGGTTCCACGCCACGCGCGGCGCACCGACCGTCCCGCCCAAAAGTAGAATGGGTGGCGGGGCATACGGTCCCATCTGTACCCGTAGAGATCGAATCCATCGACGGCGCCGAAGTATCGAATCGCCCTAATCCGCTCCCCATAGAGTTCATTGGCGAGCGTGTGCGGAAGGGCGTTCGAGTTGATCATGGTGAGGAACTTCCGCTTCGGCCGCGTAAAGAGCGGGCTCACGATCTCCTTCGAGCAGAACTGGTAGTAGTTGAAATAACGAGCCCGATCGTGTTCCCCGCGCGTCAGGAGAAAAAAATCGGTGTAGATACCGGATCGCTCAATTGAATCAAAGTGCCGGTACGGCCACGGGGTTATCGTTGGCGGCTCGAGCTGCAGAAGAATGGCGCGCGAGAACATCCGGGCGTGGACCCGAACAAACGCTCGCCGCGATCTCTCGAAGGACCGCCGTCCACGGAGAACATCGCGCGCCGCCCTGGCGGCGCGCCAGAGAAGCGAATCATCCGGGTGGCCCACAACAAGGAGGATGTCATCGCGCTCGCTGCGAGCGGAACTCCATCGGTCCGTTGTGTGAATCTCGCAACCGGCGCGCTCGAATGCCATTGCAATCTCGTTCCAGAAAATCACGTTCACCTCTCCCCCGCGGTACTGCCGCCCGGGATCGCCGAGTCGATCGCCCAAGTTATGCTCGCTTGCCGGGAGGACAAATACTCTCATAGGGTTTGAGAAGTGTCTCGAGCTCGGCGACGACTCCAGGGCTCGTGTCGTAGAGATTGCGCGTCTCCTTTGTGTCGCTGATTGAAAAAAGTAATTTTTCGCCGGCAATGTGGATGAGGCGATACCCATTCCACGCCACGGTTGCCCCAAGAAATACCGGATTAGTGAGGTCTGCTTCCTCATCAACAATCTGGGCAATCACCGGTCGCGTTCCCGGGCGGAGCAGGCTCTTTCCCTTGAAGGCGCGCGGCGGCGCGATGCGGGCGGCGTCGAGGAGCGTTGGGCCGAGATCAATCAAGCTCACCGGCTCGGTCCGCACGGCGGGCAGTATGCGCGCTGGGCTGTAAATGATGAGCGGTACGTGCAAATTCACGAAGAACAATTTCGGTTTGTGTCCCAGTTGCCCGTGTTCAAAGAATTCCTCCCCGTGATCGGCAACGATGGCGACAACGCTCTCGTCGTCCAATACCCCCGTCTTTGACAGATATTCAAAGAGTTCCTTGATCTTCGCATCCGCGTAGCGCACCGATTCATCGTACGCGTCCACAAAGAACCGCCTAAAAAAACGGCTGAAGGAATAGTGGCCGAAGAGGAAACCCGCGTAGTCGGCAAGGTAATACTTGACGCGCCTGCCGAACGCCTTCTCCTGCCGCAGGAAAAGACCGAATGGCCCGTGCGCGTCCATGTAGTGGATCCACAGAAACAGCGGCTTCCTCGGTTTCTTCGGAAGAAGCGATGCGAGTTTTTTATTCATTTCCCCGGCCGTAAGGAAGGCTGGACGGAAATCAAAGAAATCAATCGCGATCTTGCGCGGTAGAAAAAATAATTTCTCAAGGAAGATGACGAACCCCGCAACCAGCGATCGCTCGTTGTCAAACTTGGTGTGAGCCCAGGTCGTTATTTTGAGCACCCGCGCCCGCCACGACCCCTTGCGCATCCCCGGACTCATCTCTTTCCCTTTAAAGAACGGGCTCATATACTCAAACACGTCCCAGCCGCGATCATAGCCGAAGTAGCCGGACAAATACGCGGCGCAGTGGAGGGCCGTGGTCGTATATCCCGCTCTCCGAAACGCTTCGGAGAGAAGCACGCGCGGCGGGCCGACGCGGGTATACCCCCCGTAATCAAGCGGGTGGGTAGAAGTAAGGATACTCACAAACGACTGGGGAGATCCCGGGCCGGTTGAGAGGGCGCGCGTGAAGAGCGCGCCTCGCTTCGCAAGCGAATCAAGAAATGGGGTCGGGTTCCTCGGGTACCCCATACACCCGAGGCGATCCGCCCGGAGCGCATCAATCGTAACTAAGATAACATTCGGTTTTTTGGTTTGTACCCGCGGCATATGGTTTATAATTCAAATCGACGAACGACATCAGATTGCTGCGAACAACATTCGTTATATTCGTTACTATTCGCAAATTAGCATCATGCGCGTGAGCGCGCCTAAAGGTAGCCCAGGGCCCGCAGCTGCTCCATCACTCGTTCCCGCTCGGCTTCTCTTTTGGCTCGCTCATTTGCCGACGGTTTTTGCGGCTTCTTTTTCGACGTTTTCCTTTTTCTCTTCATAAGACCAATACTATCAAAACCAAGACATTTCGGCAAAAATACGGGTTTATCGTGCTATATTAAGTTTTTGGATGGAGGGCTTGACAATGTCCCGTTCTTTCCTATAATTACATATAATTATAAGCAAGCCGATGAAATACAGCACCGTTTCCATCCCCGATCCTTTGTACAAAAAGATAAGGAAGCTGATCAAGCGGACCGGCTTCCCTTCTACGTCGTCTTTTGTGATTTTCGTTTTGCGCGAGGTGCTGGCGGATAAGGCCGACGGCGCACTGCTTTCCGACCGGGAAAAAATCCGCGAGCGCCTGCGGGCTTTGGGATATTTATAAAACATGAAAAAAACATCTCCAAGGGTTTTCGTGTTCGGCATAGACGGCGCTTCGCCGGAACTGGTTTTCGGCAAATGGCGCAAAGAATTGCCGACGATAAGCAAGCTTATTCGGGGCGGCGTTCATGCCAATTTGCGCGCGCCAATCCCGCCGATTTCGATTACGTCCTGGAACGTCATTTTTTCTGGGCGCGACCCAAGCGAACTCGGGATCTTCGGATATAGCGTGAAAACCGCGCGCGGTTCGCGCGTTATAACGTCAAAAGACATAAAAACGCCGCGCGTCTGGAACATACTCTCAAAACAGAAAATGCGCTCGGTTGTTCTTTATGTCCCGCTCACTTACCCGGCGGAAAAAATAAACGGCGCGATGGTTGCGGACTTCCTCACCCCGAGCATTAAAAGCAACTGCGCCTATCCCGCGTCCATTAAGGCCGAAATCAAAAAGCTCGGCGACCCGGAATTATTTTTTGACGTGGCCGTGGGCTTGGCAGGACATAAAGGCCTTGAGCCCGCGGACTTAATAAGAAAAACTTATAAAATGACCGATATGCAGACAAAACTCGCCGCCGGGCTTCTGGAGAAAGAGGACTGGGATCTTTTTATCATGACCATTGTCGGAAGCGACCGCCTCCAACATATGCTTTGGCGCCATTTTGATAAAAACCACAGAAATTATATTAGAAATTCTCCGCACAAAAACGCGCTGCTTGATTATTACCGTTATCTGGACAAACACCTCGGAAAATTCATCAAGAAACTCCCCCAAAATACACACGTCATTTTTCTCTCCGACCACGGCATGGTGCGGCAAGAAGGAAAAATAAACATAAACAACTGGCTGATGCGGGAAGGATATTTGCGCCTCAAGCCGGAATACAAAAAAACGCTTGGAGCAAGCAAAATGCGCTTCAGCGCCGACATGGTTGACCCTAAAAAATCCACGGCCTATGCGAGCGGCGCCTATCACGCACGCATCTTCATAAACAAAAAACTGGCCGGCAGGCGCTACAAATCTCTCCAAAAAGAATTAATCAGAAAAATAAAAGCCATCCCGGACGACCACGGCGGAAAAATGGAAACCCGCGTTTTCAAGGCCGGCGACATCTACAAAAACCCGCGCCACCCCGAATGCCCCGATTTAACTGTTTATTTTGACGACCTGCGCTGGGCTTCCAATCCTGATTTCACCGGGAAAGGATTGTACTCTTTCGAATCGGCGGCTGGAGCCGACTCCGCCGGACATTCCAGAGAAGGGGTTTTCGTTCTTTCCAGACCGGCCGCGAAAAACAAAAAAAACGCGTGTAAAATAGACGCGGCGCGCGTTGCGCCGACAATCCTCAAGCTGCTCGGCGCGAAAATCCCGTCCTCGATTAAAGCGAAGCCGCTTATATAATTTCCGCACATGAAACATTTTTACGAATCCACGCTAATAGACACGACGGACGGCCTGCAATGCAAGGTCTGCGCCAACGACCATCCCGATGGCGCCGTGATTGCGCGGCCGAAATATGTTCCGCAAGACAAAGTCGCCCCCGGCGGAATGGTTTCCCGCTTCGTCTTCGGCCGCGCCATGACGAGATTCAATCCGTTCGCGCCGAAGAAAATCCTCATCCCTTATCTCAAAAGTTTAAAACATGCCCATCCTCATTATTTTTATAAAAGCCCCATGCACAATCGCTGGTTTTTTGCAGTGCCGAAAAACAAAATCGCCAAAATACACGACTCCCGCCAAGGCGCAAAAGACCTCCTCAATCTCAAAGAACAAGAGCTCGATCGATATCTGGCTCTCGTGAGAAAATTGCTTGAATTTATCATGAAAAGCGGGGTTGGGGCGCGGGCTCTGGGGCTCACAAATTCAACTCTCCTGGGCAATTACACGTTCGGCAGGTCCGACATAGACATCGTCGCTTTCGGGAAAAGAAACGGCTGGCGCATAATGAAATTTTTGGACGGCCACAAGCATCCTTTGCTGCGCTGGAAATCGGAAAAAGAATGGCGCAAATACCATAAAACGCATAGGGCCTCGCCGGGTTTCAGCGAAAACGATTTCGTTTATCATAATCTACGCAAGAGGAACGAAGGAATTTTCGGCGGGCATGTTTTTACGGTTTTCACGGCGGAGGAACCGAACGAAAGATGGTCGCGCTGGGGAGAAGAGCGATATCTTGCCTTGGGCGCGGCAAAGTTACAAGCGCTTGTAACAGACGACTACAATTCCGTAGTCCGTCCGGCGATGTATAAGATAAGCAACTGCAAAGTTCTCCGGTGCGATGCCCGCCAGCCGAAATTGCCAGTGAAACAAATCGTCACCTACAGCATGCCGTTTATGCTCCAAGCCAAAAAAGGCGAGCGCGTTGAGGCGCGGGGCCTCTTGGAAGTCGCTGTTCCCCGCCGCGGAGGAAAATTCCTGCGGCTCGTCGTCGGCTATCCGGAAATCGTTCCGTCGGACGACAAAAACGAATACATCAAAGTAATTCGATGAAATACATTCCCGAAGCGTCCATCATAACCACCAAAGACGGCCTTCATTGCCAGGTCTACACGAGCCGCCACCCGGAAGGAAGGGTGATCGTCAAACCGAAATACGTGCCGACGGACAAAATCAGCTCATCGGCTTTCAGTTATCGCTACATCGGCGGAAGAAAAATGATTCGTCTCAACATGTGGGCCGGGGTCGGCGCGCTCAAAAAATATCTGGCTGAATTTCAAAAGGCCTATCCGGAATATATCTACCGCAGCCCGAATCATAACCAGTGGTTTTTCGCCGTCCCGGAAGAAAAGATAGAAAAAATCTACTATCCGCGGGAAGGCCTGCGGGAACTCCTCTCTATGCCGAAGGACGACTTAGATCCGCACTTAAAGAACGTCGTTGAGTTCGTGGCTCTGCTCAAAAAAAGTGGTGTTAAAACAAAAGATATGGGCATTACCTATTCTACGCTTATGGGGCATTATTACCTGGGCGTATCAGACATTAATGTCGTCGTTTACGGCAAAGAAAATTTCCGCCGAATCGTTAAATTCCTCGGCAAGGCGAAACATCCCAAGCTGCGGTTCAAAACTGACGAGGAGTGGCTCGCGCGCCATAAAAAACGGGGGCGGAAACTGGTGATGAGCCCTTCGGAATTCTTGGCGCACGCAAGCAGAAAAAAATCGGAGGGGTTCTTTGCCGGACACCTCTTCGTCATCCACGGCGTTGAAAAACCGGATGAGGCCTGGATGCGCTGGGATGAAACCAGATATGAACCCCGCGGACTCGCCACGATAAAAGGCACGGTTGTTTCTGATTTGCATGCCGGAGTGCGGCCCGGATGCTACGAACTCGAAAACGCAGCCGTGGTTGGCAAGAAAAAAATCCCGGTAAAATACGTCGCCTTTTTCTCGCGCGACTTCGTCCTGCAAGCCAAAAAAGGAGAAACAATAGAGGCCCGCGGCCTTTTGGAAAAGGTCTTCCCGGCAAAAGGAAAATCTTTCTTTAGGATCGTTCTCGGCTACCCGGAATCTTTCGTTTCCGGGCGGAGAAACAAGGAATACATCAAAGTCGTTGCTTGCGCGCAAGGCAGAAAATAAAAGCAGTTCCATAAAAATATGCCCAGTATTGCCGTGGCGCTTCGCAGAAAGTATAGAGGCCTCCAGAAAAAATATTTTCTCTCGCGTTCAATAAAAGAAACCTCAAAGGAAATAGTGCGCAACTGCGCGCGGGGAAACAAAACACTTAGGAAAGATCTGGAACGGGCGATTGAATTCGCCAGTGCAAAATTCCGTGGCAAATACAGGCAAGACGGGAAAACCCATTTGTTTCTCCATTCTCTTTTTTTATTGGCGGTACTTAAGGCCTTCGGCGAAAAACAACCCGAGACATATCTCGCGGCCATGCTGCATGACGTTCTGGAAGACACCGCCGCGACGAAAAAAGAATTGCGATCGCTGAAATTCCGGTCAACTCCCGGCAAAAATGTCGCGTCATACGTTGAGGCATTGTCGCAAAACAAATCAATATCCGATAAGCCGCAAGGAAAAAGCGTCATCTCTCCGCGCGTGAGAAATTTTATAAAACGGCTCAAAAACTCGCCTTCCCCAATAATAAACGTGGAACTTGCCGACAGGGTCCACGATCTTCTTGACTTGGACTATCTCAAAACGCTAAAACCGGCCGAAGCAAGATCGCGGTTAAACAACAAAATAAAAAGGGGCAAAACCATCGTTGCAGAAATCACGCGCGGCAGGAAAGATTTCAATAAGCGATTGTTTAAATTCTCCTGTCTCCTGTCCAAATCAACTTTCCAGAATCAACTCTCCCGCAGACGAATAAATTTATCACCATAAGCCGCGCGGCCGCGCCAATAGACCAAACCAATCTACAAGGCATTGTCTTCGTACCAAGCAATAGTTTTCTTTAACCCTTCTTCAAATAGAGTGCTCGCGCGAAAGCCGAATTCCCGCCCGGCGCGCGAGACGTCCAACATGCGCCGCGGCTGACCGTCCGGCTTGGACGCGTTCCAGCGAATTTCGCCTTTAAAATCCATGAGGCGGCAAATAAGCTTAACCAGGTCCTTTACCGAAATTTCTTGGCCCGAACCCAAATTCACCGGCTCCGGCTTGTCATATTTTTCCGTTGCGAGAACAATGCCCTCGGCGGCGTCCTCAACATACAAAAATTCCCTTGTTGCACAACCCGTTCCCCAAAGCTCGACGTAATTCCTGCCTTCTTTTTTGGCGTCGTAAACTTTTTTTATGAGCGCCGGTATAACATGCGACTTAGCCGGGTCAAAACTGTCTCTCGGCCCATATAAATTGACCGGCAAAAGGAAAATGATGTTAAAACCGTATTGCTTGCGGTAGGCCTGGGCTTGAATAAGCAGGGCTTTTTTTGCTAGGCCATACGGCGCGTTGGTCTCCTCGGGATAACCGTTCCACAAATCCTCCTCATGGAACGGCACCGGCGCGAACTTCGGGTAGGCGCAAACCGTCCCAAGTGCCACGAATTTTTTGACCCCGGCGCGATAGGCCGCCTCAACCATTCTCGCGCCCATGATCATGTTGTCATAAAAAAGCTCTCCGGGCTTTTCTTGGTTGTATCCTATGCCGCCGACTTTGGCGGCGAGATGTATTACTATGTCCATTCCCTTAACGGCTTTTTTGCAGTTATTTTCATTGCGCAAGTCAAAATCTCCGGAGCGCGGAATAAATATGTCTTTTTCGGAAATGCCGCGCGAGCGAAGTTTTTCCGTCACATGCGACCCCAAGAATCCAGCGCCGCCCGTTATTAAAATTCTTTTATTTTTTAAGTCCATTTGATCATCGGTCATCAATATCCATGGTGCTTAATCGTTTCCCTAAGGCCAATTTCTAAATTCGTTTTTGGCTTAAAGCCAAAATAACGCTCTGCTTTGCCAATGTCTAAAACTCGCCGCAGCTGGCCGTCCGGCTTTGAGGTGTCCCAACGAATTTCGCCATTGAAGTTCATAAGTGCAGTAATCAGCTCAAAAATTTCCTTAATTGAATATTCTATGCCCGATCCCAAATTAACCGGTCCAGCTCCATCGTATTTTTCTGTTGCTAAAACAATTCCTTCCACGGCATCCTCAACGTACAAAAAATCTCTCGTCGGCCTGCCGCTGCCCCAAGCATCCACAAAACGCGCGCCGCTCTTTCTGGCTTCTCCTACGCGCAGAATAAACGCCGGTATCGGGCCTCCCTCTTGGTGTTCGCCGGGCCCGTACATATTCGTCAAAAGCAGATGAATTGCGTTAAACCCGTACTGCCTGCGGTATGCTTGCGCCTGCACCAAAAGCATTTTCTTGGCAACTATGTAAGAAGCGTGATTTGGCTCTGGCGGCCCGATCCACAAATCTTCTTCTATAAGCGGCATCGGGGCCGACTCCGGATATTCTGCGGCGCTGCCGATGGTGACGAACTTTTCCACGCCAGCGCGCCTCGCCGCTTCCATCAGTTCCACTCCTATTATTATGTTGTCATAAAAAATTTCCGCCGGATGGGCGAGATGAAAATCAACTCCGCCGGTTGTGCCGGCCAAATGAATCACCGCATCTCGTCCGGCTACGGCTTTTTCCACGTTTTCCTTTATCAGCAAATCAAAATCTTGCGAACGCGGCACAAGAATGTTTTTTTCCGGAACGCCGCACTCTAAGAGTTTTTGCACAACATGTCTACCCAAAAATCCAGCGCCGCCCGTAACAAGAATTTTTTTATTTTTTAGATTCATTTTTATTTGAACCCCGCGAGCCGGAGCGCGTCTTTCACGTACGGCCGCCATTTTTTGTCTATCTCAGAAAACCATCCGAATGCGCTGCTCTCTTTGTTTGCCCGGAAAACCCTTAGCGATGGCGCCTCGGCCAAATAAACAATGTTCACTGTGTGCGATGAAGGCCCCTGTTCGCTATTCCTAAAAATAGTTTCTCTGGCCGTCAGAATCCTCTTGATTTTGATATTTGCAATGCCGGTTTCAATCCTAACGTGCCTAGCCACAGCCCGGAGCAATGTCTCGCCCTTCAAAACCCTCCCGCCGACGAACCACCACTCGCCCTTGGCCGGCCTGTTCGCCCTTTTACCCAAGAGAAACTTGCCGCGACGGACAACAACCGCGTCCACGCAAGGGATTGGAATCGCGCGAAGAATCTTCTTATAAAGCTTCTCTTCAATGTGGCGCGGACCCACCATTATGATAAGCGGATGCGATCGGCGTAATCTTTCAGGTTGTGTTTGTCCAGATCATGTTTCAGCATGATTTTCACGATATCTTCAAATTTGTTCTTGGGCCGCCAGCCCAGCTTTTCTTTGGCTTTTCTGGCGTCCGCCACGAGATTCTCAACTTCCGACGGCCTGTAGTAACGCGGGTCAATGCCGACGTGCTTTTGCCAATCTTTGACGCCCACCAAACCGAACGCAGATTCAACGAATTCTTTTACGCTGTGCGACTCGCCGGTGCCAACGACATAATCATCCGGTTCGGGCTGCTGCATCATCAGGTACATTGCTTCGCAATACTCCGGCGCGTATCCCCAATCGCGCCTTGCCTCCAGATTCCCAAGATAAATTTTCTGATCAAGACCGGCCAAGATGCGCGAGATGCCGCGAGTGATTTTTCGCGTCACAAATGTCTCGCCGCGCCGTTCGGATTCGTGGTTGAAAAGAATGCCGTTCACGGCAAAAATGCCGTAGGCCTCGCGGTAGTTCCTTGTCGTGTTAAAAGCGAAAACCTTAGCCGTGCCGTAGGGACTCCTTGGATGGAATTCCGTTTGCTCGTTCTGCGGAGGCGGAGAGGTGCCGAACATTTCCGAACTCGAGGCCTGATAAAACTTTATTTTCTTGCCCATGTGTTCCTCGTAGTCCTTGATGGCTTCAAGAATCCGAAGCACTCCCAGACCGGTTATGTTGCCGGTGTACTCCGGAATATCAAAGGAAACCCGCACGTGCGATTGGGCGCCGAGATTGTAAATATAGTCGGGCTGTATCTTGTAAATCAGCTTTCTGATGGTGTTGGCGTCGGCAAGATCGCCGTAATGCAGATGAAACCTTGAGTTCGCGGCGTGGGGGTCTTCATAAATCTGCTCCAGGCGTCCGGTGTTGAAAGTAGAAGCCCGGCGGATTACGCCGTGCACGTCAAACCCCTTGGACAAGAGAAGTTCTGCCAGATACGAACCGTCTTGGCCGGTAATTCCGGTAATAAGGGCCTTTTCCATTCCTAACCTTATAACACTTTATTTTTTACCCGTCAACGACTGGGCCTGGACGTAATCCAGAAAATCCTGAAGGCCGCGACTGGCTCTCTCGTCGCCAGGCCACTGGCTCAAAATTTGGCCTGCGACGGCTTTGGCATTATTGACGTCCCCCTCGGTTCTGTAAACATCAAACATCCCGTAGAGAAATTGCGGGCGCTTCGGCCCAAGCTCCAATCCTTTAAGGTAATAACCCTTCGCAACCTGCAGATATCTTATGTCGTTGGTTTTAATATATGCCGTCTCGTTCAGGGCTCCGAGGAGATAAAGATTTTGCTCAAAACTCATGCCGCGTCCCCGCTCAGCGATCGGCCGGTAATATTTTTCCACGTAGTTGACGAGTTCGGCAATTATTTCCGGTTTGTCGTTTTGCTGGACCAAATTTAAAACGACGTTCGTCGCATTGCGAACAAGTTCTTCCTGTCCTATCGGAGACGGCGCCGCAAGCGGCGCGTCAAGAACGTCCTTGAGGTCAGAGACCGATTTCACGGACTTCAAATACTGCATGGCGCTGATAAAAATTTGCGATTTCCTCATTGGCAGAAACGAGCCGTAGAAAGATACGGACAAAATAAATACCGCGATTAGAACGCCTATTGCTTTTTTCATAATGGAGTGATTCATTTCTGCGCCAAACGATTTCCTGGCCCTGTTACTGCCGGAAGCGACGGGACAAAGTAATAATTACAAAAAGCGAAGAACAGGAAAATGTTGATGTACATGGGAAGAACGTCGAAAATTGCCAGTCCCTGAACCAGATATCCCAAAGCCAATGCCAAAATCAGCGCCATCTGCGCTACTGCCCCGAAGGTTTCACCTCTGGCGCCAAGTTTATTAGCCGAAGGAGCGGCGTCAGTATTAAATTCCACCTTTCTTTTCTTGAAAAACCGCCAAAAGATCATGGCAAAAATGCCGAAATAACTCACAAAACCCAAGATGCCGGTTTCTGCCAGTGCGTCGAAATACAGACTGTGGGCGCGGTCAAACCAGGTCTCCGTGTTCTTTCCGGGAACAAAATGCCTTGTATCAAAATACTTGTCAAAAACCGCGCTGAAATTCTCGGCTCCCCAACCCAAGAGCGGACGCTCTTTAAAGCCGCTCCAGGCGGAACCCCACGTCCAAAGACGCGTATTCACGGTCTGATCGGAAAACGCAATGTCGAAGATCCTTCCTCCGGGCAACCCCTTGACGAAGGATGAGTTTCTATAATAAACAAGCGCGCCTCCGAGAATTGAAAATACAACAAGAAGTAAAACCAGCCAGGTTTTTAATCTCGGCGCCGCCCGAAAGGCGAGATAGAGGAGAAAAACGAAAATTGCCGCCCCCAATCCCAAAAGCGCGCCGCGCGTTTGGCTCAACATGAAAAAGAATAGAAATGCGACGGCCAAGAAACCATAACCCACATGCACAAGCAACTTGTTTTTTATGCGCGAACCGGCCCAAAGATAAGCGAGATAAAAAAGCGAAAACAAAAGATAGGGCGCAGTATAGGCGGGATTACCCAGCGACCCCTGAAACCGCGCCTCGGTCAAGCGGCGCCACAACCCATCCGGCGCGCCGCCACCCTGATAGGGACTTATGAAATTATCGGCCCAGCCCAAATTAGCAAAAACGCCGTAAAGAATCATGAGAACCGCGGCAACCACCGATGCCCTAAACAACCAACGCCAATCTTCCTCCTTTCGGAAAAGCAGCGCCAAAAGCGCGAAGAACAGGTAATAGTGGATCATCTGGAATCCCCCCTCGCCACGCTCGTAATTGGACCAAAAAGCCGAACGCGGATCATGCGCAAAAACGGTGGCAAGCAGAAAAATGAGGACGAACAGGGAAACTGCGACGAAAATCGGGCTGGCGAAGACCCTCGCAAACAGCGCCCTCGCTTCGCCTTCGCGGGCTTCAAAAGCCCACCAAAGCACGAAAAAGATCAGAGCCAGCTCCACCGAAAACCTGAAGAAATAATCCTTGCCGCCGATAAAAGGAAAAAACGTGGAGGTCATAACGACCAGCACAGCGAAGACGGACGCGTACAAGAAAAATTTTGAGGCCTTGAGCAACATGGTTGCTAATTTAAAACGTAAATATCAATTTGATATTCGATTTATCTCGCGTACTCCACCGCTCTCATTTCCCGGATCACATTGACCTTGATCTCTCCAGGGTATTTTAGCTCGGATTGAATGCGGTTGGCAATCTCCCGCGCGAGCTCAAGCGCCCGGAAATCATCGATCTTTTCCGGAACCACGAAGACCCTCAATTCTCTCCCTGCCGAAATCGCATAGGCATTTTTCACCCCGGGAAAAGCCGTAGCGATTTTTTCAAGATCTGACAGGCGCTTAATGTAGTTCTCGATTGTCCCCCTCCTTGCGCCGGGCCTGGCCGTAGAAAGCACATCGGCCGCGGCCACCACGTAGGCCTCTGGGCTGGCATAGGGATAATCCTCGTGATGCGACTGCATGGCATCTATAATCTTTTCGCTCACGCCGTACTTCTTCAGGATTTTCCTGCCGAGTTCAATGTGCGTTCCCTCAACCTCGTGATCAATGGCCTTGCCTATGTCGTGGAGCAGAGCGCCGCGCTTGGCGACTTCCACGTTTAATCCGAGTTCTCCGGCAATCATTCCGGCAACGTACGCCATCTCAATCGAGTGCGTCAAAACATTCTGGCCGAAACTCGTCCTGAAATGCAACCGTCCCAAAAGCTGGAGAATTTCCTTCGGCAAATCATAAATGCCCATCTCTTGCGCCGCCTCCTCGCCGATTTCTTTCGTTCGCTCCGTAAGTTCCGCCTTGGCCTCCTCAACTTTTTCTTCTATTTTTGCCGGCTGAATACGGCCGTCCTTGATTAGTTTTTCAAGCGCAAGGCGCGCGACCTCGCGCCTGAAAGGATCGAAAGAAGAAATAATGACGCTGTCGGGGGTCTCGTCTATGACAAACTCCACGCCGGTTGCCCGCTCTAGCGCCCTGATGTTTCTTCCCTCGCGGCCGATAATTTTGCCCTTCAGCTCCTCGTCGGCAAGGTTGAAAAGAGTCGTGGTTACTTCCGAAACGTGAGAGCGGGCGTAGCGCTGCAGCGCAGTAGTAATAATATCAACTGCCTTTTTCTCAACTTCTTCATGATTCTCTTTGTCGATTTTTTCTATGAGACGAGCAAGATCCTGCCCACGCTTTTCTTTGATCTGGCGGAAAAGCTCGTCTTGGGCTTCTTGGCTTGTAAGACCGCTGGCTTTTTCAAGCCGCTGGCCAACTTCCTCTTCCAGCGTCTGAAGCTCAACCTCTTTGCCCTTCAGCGCGTCCTCTTTTTCCTTGATTGCTTTCTCCCCAACGCTCAATTCCGAAAGTTTTTTGTCAAGCGCGTCTTCGCGATGCAAGAGCCGCGATTCCATCGCTTCAAATTCTCTCCTGCGTCCCCTTTCCTCGTTTTTAATTTCAACCAAAAGCGAAGCGGCCTTGTCTTTCGCTTCAATGACAATTTCTTTTGCCTTCGCATCTGCCTCCCCCAATGCTCTCCTTACTTTCTCCTCGACCGATCCTAATTTTTTAGCCGCCGAAAATCGGCGCGCCAAGTAGCCGGCGGCAAATCCAATCACAAGGCCGGCCGCGACCAAAAGCGGATAGTTCGCCATTAAAATATGTCCCTAAATTCTTCATTAGAGTATTCGCGAATAATGCTAATAATATTTAATAATGCGAATTTATTAGCGTTATTTTGCTTTAATTCGCGTTATTAGCGATTACTCACTAGAGTTTTTTAGGAATTTGTGACTCTTTAATTATTTGGTTTAATTTTACGCCTGTATTCGCAACCAGTCAAGGGCTGGACAAACAACGTTTTTCTTGGTATTGTTTCCCCGGCACAAAACACCGCAATCTAGGGGGAATCGTGCAGCCATATATCGGCATTACTGGTTTTATGAGTGGAGACGAAGTCCGGACGGTTCTGGACTCCGCTCCTCAAAACCCCGGGCGAAAGATAATGATTGGCGTCCTCGCGAACTCCAACACCATCAGATGGATCCCAAACGCGCGGCCGAACCGCTGTCCCGGGCCGGAAGAGATGGGAAATATTTTTCAGAAACATCCTCTGGCACTCAATCTTGTTCACTACAACACGAGTGAACCGGAAACTCTTTTTGAGCAAATGCTTGAAGTTCTCCGGCTTGCCGGCCCCAATTGCCACGGCCTTCAGCTGAATATCGCCTGGCCTGAACCGCGAGCTTTGGCAAATCTCGTGCTTAACGGATGGAAAACGATTGCGCTGCAAATTGGCGACAGAGCTCTCGAGGCCGTCAATCGCTCTCCGGAGAAACTCGCCAAAAAAGTGGCGCGGGACTACAAAAAACCCCACAGAGAACTTATTGACTACGTCTTGCTCGATTTGAGCGGTGGCCAAGGCAAGCCCCTCAATCCTGAAATCATGAGGCCGTACCTCAGGGCCCTAAGGTCCAAAAACCCGGCGCTTGGGCTCGGCGTCTCGGGCGGGCTCGGTCCGTCAACGCTTGATCTCGTCGCGCCGCTTATCAGGGAGTTTCCGAATTTAAGCATTGACGCGGAGGCGGGGCTGAGAGACAAAGACGATTGCCTTGACCCTTTGGCCGCCGCTGATTACTTACGTTCGGCAATTGCTCTTTTTGGATAGAGCACTCGCCGCTCCGACCCTTGTCGGAGCGGTTTTTCATTACAGAGAATTAAGAGAGGTGCGGATAGCCGGTGGCGGTAGATTTGTGAGAAGTTATGGCAATGGCAGGTTATGGGGCGGTGCTGTGGTAATGTTAGCCGTTGACGAAGCAGTACCTTGGAAAACAAGCTTGGGATTTTCTGTGCTTGTCGGACTGAAGTCAAGCGTGTACACGTCCATCGCGCTTGCTTGTATATTTCCAGTGACTTCTTGGGGCGGC
>Ga0315291_10001083_pt1 | contig 36502 bp, 26 predicted proteins | sample YL17G12_20_MG_FD_203070 | JGI IMG/M metagenome (GOLD analysis project Ga0315291, IMG submission 203070) | Sediment microbial communities from Yellowstone Lake, YNP, Wyoming, USA - YL17G12_20 | ecosystem: Environmental > Aquatic > Freshwater > Lake > Sediment | place: USA: Wyoming | collected...
TATCGTATGCAACGCTGATGAAGGCGACCCCGGGGCATATATGGACAGAAGTCTTCTTGAAGGCAATCCGCATTCAATAATAGAGGGTCTTATTATTGCCGGTCTTGCCATCGGAGCAACCACAGGTATCATCTATGTCAGATGTGAATATCCGCTTGCTATTAAACATTCGATTATTGCAATCAGGCAAGCTCGTGAACTCGGCTTGCTCGGTGAAAATATACTCGGAACCGGTTTATCATTTGATATTCAAATTGTGAAAGGTGCAGGTGCGTTTGTCTGCGGCGAAGAAACAGCACTGATAAAATCTATTGAAGGAAGGATCGGTGAGCCGAGACAACGCCCGCCTTACCCGACAGACAAAGGTATAAACGGTAGTCCTACCTGCATAAACAATGTAGAGACGCTTGCCAATATCCCAATTATTATGAGCATTGGCGCTGAAGAATTTGCAAAAGTCGGCGTCCCCGGCAATACAGGCACGAAAATTTTCAGTCTTGTCGGAAAGATTAAAAATACCGGTCTTGTTGAAGTGCCGATGGGAACAACACTCAAAGAGATAATATATTCTATCGGCGGTGGCCCGGTTAGTGATGCAAAGATTAAAGCAGTACAGACCGGCGGTCCATCCGGTGGATGTATCCCTGCTTCGATGTTCGATCTGCCAATAGACTACGAAAGTCTCGTAAAAGCTGGATCTATTATGGGTTCCGGCGGTATGATCGTTATGGATGAAAACACCTGTATGGTTGATATAGCGAAGTATTTTATGAAATTCCTTATGGAAGAGTCATGCGGTAAGTGCTATACCTGCCGTAAGGGAACGCAGCGGATGTATGAAATCCTTGATGATGTTACGAAAGGAATTGGCACGCTGGAACAGCTCGACCTTCTTGAAGAACTGGCATATGTTGTAAAAGACACAACGATGTGCGGACTTGGGCAGACCGCATCGAACCCCGTGCTATCTACGCTCAGATATTTCCGGGATGAATATATTGAACATATCAGGCATAAAAAATGTCCTGCGGGTGTGTGTAAAGAACTTGTCGGTGCTCCGTGTCAGGATGCCTGTCCGCTGGGGACTGAGGCATGGAAATATGTCGCTTATATACAACGCGGGGAATTTGAAAAAGCATATAATGCTATCAGAAAACCGAATCCATTTCCCTCAGTGTGTGCAAGAGTTTGTAATCATCCGTGTGAAGAACGATGCCGTTCAGGAAAAAGCGGCGGTCAGCCCATCGCTATAAGAGCTTTAAAACGATTTATAACCGACCGCTTCGAACCTCCTGTTTATACGGTCAAACACACTGCTGGAAACGGCAGAAAAATGCCGGAAATTGCAGTAATCGGTGCTGGTCCATCCGGTCTGACTGCCGCACATTATCTTTCTCTTGCCGGATATAAAGTTACTATTTTTGAAGCCGAATCCGAACCGGGTGGTATGCTTGTTTGCGGTATTCCTTCGTTCAGACTGCCTCGTGAAGTATTGAAAAAAGAAATTGATAGTTTACTGAATAAAAATATTGAATTGAAATGCAACCTCTGTTTTGGTAAAGATATAACGTTAGATGACCTTTTTAAAAAGGGATATAAAGCAGTTTACATAGCATTGGGAGCACATAAATGTAAGCGTTTGAATATACCGAACGAAGATGCTCCCGGTGTTTATCCGTCAATACAGTTTCTTAAAGAATTTAATTTGCGAAGTAATAATCTGGCCCGAGGGAAAGTGGGCATTCTTGGCGGCGGCAATTCTGCCATTGATTCTGCACGGGTGGCGCGGAGACAAAACGGAGTCGAAAGCGTTACCGTGCTCTACCGCCGAACGGAGCAAGAAATGCCTGCTTACCGGGAAGAAATCGAAGCGGCTGTTGAAGAGGGGATTTCCATTGAAACTCTGGTTTCGCCGGTGGAGGTTCTTGTTAAAAATGGCCGCTTGGCCAGATTAAAATGTATAAAAAACAAACTCGGTGACGTTGATGCAAGCGGCAGGCGAACACCCGTTCCAATTAAGGGATCAGAATATATCATAAAGTTGGACACGCTTATTGTGGCAATAGGAGAGGAGCCTGAAACCGAGTCTATTTCACAGGATAAAATTGAAATTGATAAAGGGAAAAACATAAAAATTAACAATGAAACACTTGAAACAAATATAAAAGGTGTGTTTGCCGGCGGAGACGTTGTAACAGGACCGAATACAGTTGTTGACGCCATTGCAGTCGGCAAAAAAGCGGCTCAAATAATAAGTCGGTATCTTTCCGGAAAACCTCTTGAAATTCCTCCGGAGATACATCTGCCAGAAGTATATATTGAACCAGATGCTGATAATCTTCAAAAGTATGAACGTACAGAACGAGCAGCCCAGCCTGTCATTGAGTTGGCTCAAAGATGCGTTAGCTTCACAGAAGTTGATAAAAGCCTTATCCTGGAGGATGCTGTCGGAGAAACAGGAAGATGCCTCAGGTGTGATTTGGAATTTGCTCAGAAAGAGAATGCAAGAAATGGACTCAGTGTTTCGGAATTGAAGGAGGAGCACTATGGTCACGCTTAAAATTAACAACTTGCCGGTTAATGTGGAAGAAGGAACGACACTCCTTGAGGCTGCAAAATTTGTTGGTTTTCCGATTCCGACATTATGTTATATGGAGGGTCTTACACCCTACGGTGCCTGCAGACTGTGTGTCGTTGAGATTAAGAGGGAAAATGTTTCGCCCATTTTAGTTACTTCGTGCACCTATCCTGCTGAAGATGGGCTTATAGTAAGAACGGCTTCATCAAGGGTTATCAAAGCCCGGAAAATGATACTTGAGCTTTTATTAGCTTCATCTCCGCAGTCTAAAATAATACAGGATTTGGCGGCAAAATATGAAGTGCGCAAACAGCGCTTTAAACAGGAATACGAAGACTGCATTTTGTGTGGATTATGTGTGCGGATGTGTGAACAACAAATGGCTGCAAAGGCTATCGGATTTAGAGGCAGAGGGAAAAATAGAACAATAGGAACTCCATTCAGTGTACCTGCTGATGAGTGCCGATTATGCGGAGGATGTATGTATGTCTGCCCGGTATGTCAGCTTCGCTGTACCTATACACAGCCGGAAAAAGCTATTTGTGGTGGATGTGCAAATCTGAGTCCGCCCTGCCTTGAAAAGGATGATTTTGATGATATGATGTGCTATATGGATCCATGCGTTGCCTGTGAAATTAAAAAAGATAAATAAATTTCTAATTGGAGGAATTTCCGATGTCACTTTCGAGAACGAATACTTCTGCTGCTACTCTGACAAAAAATAGAACTGAGGGTTCCATAACCCCTACATCAGGAATGTGCGTAACTTGTGTTGACGGTTGTATTGGGATGTGCGAAATCGGCAAGTCTGCTTACCGCGGCCATGAAGTCATTTATCCACAGCCGTTTGGCGTAATAACAACTGCGGCTGAAAAACTATATCCCGTTGATTACTCTCATTTCAATATTATGGGGACGGCTGTCGGTGCATTCGGTATTAAAGCGGACAGCGACGTAGCAATTTTTCCGAACGTAAACCTTGAAGTTCGTATCGGGTATGACAAAGGTATAAAATTTAGATATCCGTGGATTATCCCCGGTATCGGGTCAACGAACATAGCGAAAAACAACTGGGACGGTCTCGGAATCGGCTCAGCACTTGCCGGTACGGGGCTTACAATCGGTGAGAACGTGGTCGGTATGGACCCTGATGCAAAATTCAAAAACGGTAGAGTCATTGATACTGTTGACTTAAAACGGCGAGTTAATCTCTATGTAGATTATCAGCGCGACGGATACGGCGCAATTATTGTCCAGGCAAATATTGAAGACGCCCGGCTGGGCAATCAGGAATATGCAATTGAAAAACTCGGCGTCCAATGTGTAGAACTCAAATGGGGGCAGGGTGCAAAAGACATCGGCGGTGAAGTAAAAATCAATAATCTCAAAAAAGCCCAACTGCTCTATAAACGCGGGTATATCGTTATTCCGGACCCGACCAATCCGGACGTAATCAAAGCATTTGAACGCGGCGCCTTTAAAGAGTTTGAGCGTCATTCTCGCGTCGGAATGGTAACGGAAGAATCATTTGCCAAACGGGTCAAAGAACTCCGGAAAGCCGGTGCAAAATATGTATTTCTTAAAACCGGCGCCTACCGTCCGGCTGACCTCGCTCGTGCAGTAAAATATTCATCTAAATATAAAATAGACCTCCTGACAGTTGATGGTGCCGGCGGCGGAACCGGTATGAGCCCGTGGCGGATGATGAACGAATGGGGTGTTCCGCCTGTTGAACTGCATTCGCTCCTCTATCAATATGTGAAGCATCTCGCCGACGCCGGTGAATATGTTCCAGCCATAGCTGTTGCAGGTGGTTTTACCTTTGAAGATCAGATATTCAAAGGGCTTGCAATGGGCGCTCCGTTTGTAAAACTCATCGGTATGGCACGGGGCCCGATTGCGGCCGCAATGGTCGGAAAAACAATCGGAATAGCAATTGAAAGCGGACAACTCCCGGTCTATGTCGAGCGTTTCGGCTCTTCAAAGGATGAGATATTCGTTACCTCAACGGAGCTCAGAACGGAACTCGGTGAAAAACTTTATAACAAAATCCCGACAGGCGCAATAGGATTGTATACCTATTATGAACGTCTTGCTCAGGGATTGAGACAGCTTATGGCGGGGAGCAGGAAGTTTGCACTCGAGTATATGACTCGTGATGATATCGCGGCTTTAACCCCGGAAGCAGCGCAGATAACCGGAATCCAATATATAACCGATGTAGATAAAGAAGAAGTAATAAACATCTTGAACGGTAAATCGTAGGTGGATTTAATTTAATTTCTTTATTGTATCCGGATTTATTTCTGCCATATTATAAATGGCCCAAGTATAATTTTCATACGTCAGCAGTTTGGGAATTTTTTGAAAAGTGATTATATCCTGAACTATTGCGGATAAAACCTATGCTGGGTCATTTTTAGTGAATATAGATACATAAGAGAACTTTGAAAAAATCCATTAAATCGCAAACTGTCCGCCTCTTTTTAAAGGGGCGGAGCGGCTACCAAAAAATGAGCTTAAAATTGCTATATAATCGGTAGCCGCAGGCTTTTCCGCCGAAGGCGGATCTGTTTTCAGAAGCCTGCGTTAAATCAAAGATCTCAATTAATATGAAGTAGTTATTGGATATTTTGGTTCTATTCTGAAAAAGAGAGAATTTGAAACTTTTAAATTTATTCGCTCAAATGTTGCTCATACATTAAAGAATAAAAGATGCCGTTTCGCAAAAATAAACCTTTTTCCCCTCAAAGCGGGCATTTTGGGTTGTGCTATTATTGTAAATATGCAGATGAATGCGATTTTCCGAGACATCCCGAACAGCCGGTAACGAATTGTGATGAGTTTGAAGTGTCAGATACTTTATCACAAGAGATTCAAAAAGAGAATCAATCTCTCTATAAGTATTCTTCAAAATGGGATGAAATTGGAAAAGCAAATAAAGGAAATCTTTTAGGATTATGCAGAAACTGTGAAAGACGAACTACCTGCACGTTCCCTAAACGGGAAGGCGGCGTATGGCACTGTGAAGAGTACGAATGAGAAATTTGGGGACACAATACTATTTTCAAAATATCATTTCCTCAAAATTACAAAAAATGAGTATTGTGTCCCCGAATTTTCGTTAAGCATATTGATAATTTGTTACAAAAATATTGTTATTTTAATGATTTTTATTTACATTAGAAAAATGTATATTTTTCAAACCTATTTCATGACACATTTATTCTTTGAATTAGGTAAAAATAGAATTAAGTATTGAGTACCCAAATTCAAAAATTTAAATATAAAAAAATTATGAAAGAAGTATTTCAAATATTAATTGAGGGCACTGGAACAAATAAGGTTTTTACTTCTTATTTGTTTTATAATTCTTTTCTTCCTCAGTTACATTATTACTTCTTAACACACAAAGATAAGGATTTAATTATAAATTTCAGCGAAATAAATAAAATAAGTCCTTTGGTTATTCCAAATCTATTAAATGTTGGTGCGATATTAAAAGACTATTTTAAAAATCCCTGTCGGTTAATATTTCCATGGAATCAAAAATTGATAAGTTATCTAAAAGATATACGGTTTATATCTTTGAATGAAAATCTAAATTTATTTAAACTAAATGAGGATGTTGTAAAAATAATTGAAACACGTAAAATCGTAAGTGAATCGTGTTATACCACTGAAATATTATATGGTAAAAATAAATCAGATATATATAATAATCATTATAAAGAGTATAATAAAAAATTATATGATATTCTTAATGATAATAAAGTTGAAGTAAATTATGAATTAGAAAAAGAGGTCGATAATATTATTAAAATGTTAGTTGAATTATGCCATAATGGTGCTAATCATAGTAATAGTTATTGTTTTACGACATTTCAGTTAAATAAACAAAATAAATTTGAAATTTCTGTTTCCGATTGTGGAATAGGATTTTATAAGTCTTTTGAAAATAAGATTAAAAATAAGGAGTATAAGTTAAAATTTATTCAAAATGAAGAATTATTAAATTTAGACGATAACAAAAAGAATTTATATTCAATAATAGAAGCAATATATTTTAGATATGATAAATCGGATGCTCCATATGAGTCTAAATATGGATTATTTGACATTTTTAATAGTATCTTAAAAAAAAGAAAAGGTGTAATCAGATTTCACACTGAAAATTCACAAATAATATTAACAGAGTATATATATAATAAACTAATTAATGATAACAACCAATCAAATACTATTAATAATAATAAAATTATATCACTCATTAAATCAAAAAATGATAATATAAAAATATTTGAGCATAAATATAAAGGTGTACACATTGAATTAGAAATTCCTTTAAATATTAATAAACAATGATTCTTCATTATAAAATAGATAATAGTAATTTAGTATATTATCCAGTTCTTTTAAACTGGTTAATAGAAAGAAATGCATCTTGTATAGAGAAATGTATATACAATAATTATATAAATAAAGAATTTCTTGAAAGAGTAAATGAATCAATTAATGATATTCTATCAACTAATTCAACTGAATATATATTATTAGATTTTTCACTTGTTGCTCATTGTGAACCAAGAAGTTTTATATCTTATTTAGATGCTTTTGAAAAAGGAACATTAATATTTTATAATATAAATGATGAAATATTTAGATTTATTAATACAGATTTAAGAAGTATAAATCATTTAGTAAAATACAATGGACAAGTAATTTCTAATATTAATGGTTTCACTTATTTCAATAATAATAATGATATTATAAAAAGTGCCCCATTACAAATAATACGAAAAATACTAAAATGTTGTATAAACTCTGATAATAACGAATATTATTTTCCTTCTTCTAATATATATGGGAATAAATATATAAATGTTAAAAATGTATTTTATAATCCAGAAATGTACTATTTAATAATATTTCAAATTGCTAAACGTATTGAAACTTGTAATTTTAGAGATGCTGATAAACTTTTATGTGCAAGTTATAATGGTGCAGTATTATCAACACTTGTTGGTCAATTATTAAATAAAGAAGTATTATATATAATGAAATTGGGACCAAACATTTCATTTAAAGATAGAGAATTAATAAATAAGATTGAAAGTGATAAAAAATATCTTTTTATTGGAGATATGTATTGTTTAGGTACTGAATATAAATCTGCAGAAACATTGATTAAATTACATAATGCTTCACTTATTGGAGGAATTGTAGTTGCTAAATATACCTTAAAAAAAGATAATAAAAATATTACCTCATTAGTTGAAATAAAAAAAGGTGATGATTATAAATATATATTAAAAATTAAATGATGTAATAATATGGCTAAAGATATAGAACTTAATTATAAAATAATTAAGAAATTACAAGATATTTCTGATTATTTCGAGAGATGGCAAAGAATAAAAGCGGTATATAAACCTAAATTAGATAGTTTTACTGCACCAAGTAATATATTATATATTACTCACAATTATTCAAATCATTGTGTTAATATTTATAGAATATTTGAGCAAATATTATTACCGAAATTTAGTGTTAAAAAATACTTTACAATTGAAAATTTATTTATTTTAAATGTGTCGGTTATTTTACATGATTATATAATGATAACAGATCCAGAAAAACGTAGAGTTCATAGTGAAGAGGGAAAAAAATATATTGTAAAAAAAGTATTTGAAAATGATTCTTTTCTACAGAATAGTCTTATTCAAAAAGAAGCCGAATGTGTTGCTGATGTAGTATTTGGGCATAGTGATATCAAATTTAAATTAGGAGATAATATTTCCACAATAGATTTATTACCAGATTATGATTTTCCTTCAGGAGAGAGTGGTCCAATAAATACTAAGTTATTATCCGCATTGTTGAGAATTGCAGATGAATTGGATATTAATAATGACAGAATTAAAAATATGCATCATTTCGAAGATAAAATACAGGAATTGCACAATAAATATTTAATGGATAAATCTGAAGGAAAGGAAATAAATAGCGAGGGTGATCCTTTAACTCATTGGAATAAATGCAAAATATTACATTTTCCACAAATTAACAAAGATGATAATAGAATCATTAATATGGTTCTTAATGATGAGGCAATTCAAACTCGAAGTTATTATGAGAATGATATAAATTTAGCAATAGAAGTTAGGAATAAAATACAAAAAGAATTAGATACATTAAATGATAAAGTATTTAGTAAGGGATGGATAAAAAATTGGACGTACAATAGAATTGAAATAATGACAAGAGAAGATGAATATAAAAGATTAATTAGTAAAATATTAAATCCGTTAGATTCTTCTAATATACCAAACATAGATACAAAAGAATTTAAAAATTATGAGAATATTGAAAATATTAAAAGTAATAATGATTCAACAAGTGATAATATTATTAAATTATATGATAAAAAATATGAGGAAATACTATCAGATATAGTTTATAAAGAAAAATTGTTTGAAAGTGGACATTATTATATAGATAAAGAGATACATTCAAAAGACTGGATTAACACTATAAAGTTATTAAATAATAGAGATTATTTAAATGAAATATCAGATATATTTATTAAAATAATAAAAAGTGAAATTAGTAATATTGATGATATATTTATTTTAGGCGAAAGTTATCCGGGTATAATATTATCTTCAACTTTGGGATTTACTCTTGGTTATCCATTTTCTTATGTAATACCTGAAAAAGATTTTGAATATCATGTTGATACTGAAAAAGATATTAAAATAGATGAAAAGTATAAAATTATATTAATTACAGATGTTATAGTTAGAGCAGATACTGTTAATAGAATTACTGAGTGGTTGAAAGATAAAAATGTTAATAATGAAATAATAAAAATACTCACAATATTTTATAGGAAACCTTTTTACAAAAATCCTGGAAATAAAATTGATGATAAAAACATAAAAAATATAATGAATCTAACTATTTCATTGTGTAATTCATTCCCAATTGAACTATGTGATGATGTTGGATATTGTCGATTAAAAGAAAAGGGAATAGTAAAAGTTAAATATGAACCAATATAAAAATATAACCTGATTATAATAAAAATGCATGTTAGAATTGTATTATAAGTTACAGTAATTATGTTGTCTGATACGTTTTTGTAGTTGTCATTACGCTAAATTCGGGGACATGATACTTATTTTAATGTATTTTGTTTCCGGTTGCGTCTCTACGGAAGAAGCCGGCGGCAAAGCAAATTTTCACATTGCTGCAGAGCAGGTAAACCGAAGAGCATCAAATACCGCTATTTCTACTATATTATAGTTACTTTATAAAACAAAATTAACCAGTAAATGAGTGTTGTTCCCCCGAATTTTTCTGTATTCCGCTCAGCATTACAAATGTAGCATAATATAACGAATCGCTATAATTAAAATTAAACAATTGAATATTTGTTTTAGATACAGTATATTACAAATAAAATTCTTCACATCTTTATGTTTAATATCAAGGAGCAGAAATGAAGACGAATGCATTTTTAAGCCGGTGCAGGTTTTTACTTATCTCATTATTAGCAATAGCTCTGTTGTGCCTACCAGCAAACGCACGGCAGACCGTACCTTCACCGAGATCCCAGCAGACCAGCGTTATAGCCGCTGTAGAGGCAGACGTACTTCAAATTTCCAATAATCTCATATCAGCGGGATGGAGCATTTCATCGGGAAAGTTGAAGTTCTCGGTGATAACCGATAAACGCACCGAAAGACCGACGCCAAATCCCCGTGAAGTGTTTTCTTTAACAGTTATGTCATCGGATTCTACTATTTTCACGTACCGTGCTTCTGATATGAAAATCATCGGTAAGCCGCGAGTTGAAGATTTAAAAGGAGACCCAAAAGCTCCCCGACAATCCGAACAGTATCCGGGCAAACAAATTGTTGTCCAGTTAGAAAGCCAGGACGGATTAATTCCGGTAACGTGGAGCTCAATTCTGCGGGAAGGTTCCGACTATTTGCGTCAGGAAATGACCATCGCTCCGATAAAAAAAGATTTAATGGTTACAGAAATTACATTTATTGATGCATCCGCTGCGAATGCATATCTTACGGGAACCGTGCGGGGAACTCCCGTTGCTGCGGGTGAAGCGTATCTTGGATTTGAACATCCTCTGTCCCAAAGCGTCGTTGACGGAGAATCCGTCCGCTGTTCATTACGGCGGGAAACACCCATTAAAGTCGGACAGAAATTCACCTGTTCATCGGTTATCGGATTTACTCCCCCCGGACAGCTCAGGAGGGGATTTAACTCGTATGTAGAACGTGAACGTGCTCATCCGTACCGCACGTTTCTGCATTATAACAGCTGGTATGACATCGGGTATTTTACTCCCTATGACGAAAAAGCTGCCGTTGATGTGATAAATATGTATGGGACTGAGCTGGTAGTAAAGCGCGGCGTAAAATTGAGTTCATTTCTTTTTGATGACGGCTGGGATAATCAGGAATCCCTGTGGGATTTTAACAAGGGATTCCCCAATGGATTTACTCCGTTAAAAGAAGCCGCCGCTCAATACGGCTCTGCGCCTGGCGTGTGGCTCTCTCCGTATGGTGGATACGGTGAACCACGGAACAGAAGAATTGAATTTGGGAAAAAACAAGGTTATGAAACTAATCCGGGGCGCGGCGATTTTGCTCTCTCTGGACCGATTTATTTTAAACGCATTAGTCAGGTATGCCTTGATATGATAACTAAATATGGCGTTAATCAATTTAAATTTGACGGAGTCGGCGAATCAAGAGGTGTTGTTGCCGGAAGCGAGTTCGGTTCCAACTTTGAAGCCGCAATCGCACTTATTGACCGCCTGAGAATAGAAAAACCTGATTTATACGTTAATCTTACAACTGGTACGTGGCCCTCGCCGTTCTGGCTTCGATATGCCGATTCAATCTGGCGCGGCGGCAGCGACCATAGTTTTCGGGGAGTCGGTTCCAACCGTCAGAGATGGATTACTTACCGCGATTCCGATACTTACAGAGGAATTGTTAAAAAAGGAACGCTATTTCCTCTTACTTCGTTAATGCTTCACGGCCTCATTTATGCGAAGAATGCACGCAATTTATCTGACGATCCTCAGAATGACTTCACATCCGAAGTCCGCTCATACTTTGGTTCAGGAACCCAACAGCAGGAAATGTATGTTACTCCATCACTTCTCACACAAAAGAACTGGGACGATCTTGCCGAAGCGGCAAAATGGTCACAGCAAAATGCAGACATATTGGTAGACGTTCATTGGGTGGGCGGTGATCCGGGGGAATTAGTAGTCTATGGCTGGGCGGCATGGTCGCCAAGAAAAGGCATTCTTACGCTTCGTAATCCGAGTGATCAACCCCAAAGCATAATCATTGATATTGATAAAGTGTTTGAACTGCCCGGCGGCGCTCCAACTCAATTTACAGCAAAAAGCCCCTGGGAAGAAGATAAAGCAAAGCCAGAAATAACCCTCGTTGCAGGAACGCCAAAAACTATAGAGCTTAAACCTTTTGAGGTTATTAATTTGGATGTAATTCCAGTAAAAAAGTAGATTAATTTCACTGCACATTACAAAGAGGGCTCTGAATTTCGTACACCGCTTTTATGTTTGTTATTTTTACGTTTCTTTTTCGAGAGTGTGCGGTTTCTGCGTCCTTTGTCAAGGATACTGTTAAAAACTCGGGGTCACAATACGTATTTTAGAGACCTTCAAAAAAATCCATTAAATCGCAAACTATTATAGAGACGTCCCGTTGGGGCGTCTCTACCATCTCTTAAAATTGTTATATAATTTCGCCCATTTAGTATGGGCGAATAGCCCCAGTCAAATCAAAGATTTCTGATTTTCTGTTCCTTTATGTTTTCAGAGATTCCGTCGCAGTTTTGGCGCAATTGTATTATTGAATACAAAACCTTGCTTTTTTATAAAATAGTAATTAATTTGACTCCGGAGTTTCTCCGCCGTCTGCTGTGCAGACTCCGCGGTACGCTCAAGTAACCAGTCGAAATAACAGGATACACAACTATGTCTAGACCATGTGCATACAAAGACTGTAAAATCCCAATATGGGATGCAAAGCATTGTATTTTTCATGCGCCGACTATCAATAAAATAAATCAGGTCGAAGGTGTTAACGAAGAGATGTTTAATTTGATTGAAAAGGAGAAAAATAGACCGGTTAAGGATAATGAAAAAAGGATCTTCAATTTTAGAGGATTCATTTTCCCCGGTGAGATCTCATTTAAAAATAGAGAATTCAATGGAGATGTTGATTTCAGCGGAGCGCAGTTTTATTCAAATGTTGATTTCAGCGATGCGCGGTTCAGCGGACATGCTGATTTCAGTTATGCGAAGTTCAGTGGATCAATCCGTTTTGAAAATAACACTTTTAAAGGAGACGAAGTAGATTTCTCTCACGCCGTTATGCAGGGAAATGCTATTTTTAAATTTCGTGAACCTAAATTTATAAAATGCGTAAAAGCGACGAAGGTAATATTTGAAAACACAATATTCAGGCAGTATAACACATATTTTGAAAACATTCAGGCGCCGTGTGATATAACACAGGATAACGTTCTTGAATGTCCGGTATTCATTTTCAGATACTGCGACCTCACCAACGTTCATTTTTCCAAATGCTGGTTATCAATATTTTCGTTTTTCAAGAGCTCCTTTGAATCCGCCCGGTATGTTATGTGCGATTGGGCACGAAAAAGGGTATGGTGGATACTTTTTCGGAGGAATATTATTTTTGAGGAGCTTTTTTTTGAAAAATGCGAAACAATGGACGACAGTGAAAAAATAAAAATAAAGAAAGAATATAAACTTGAAGACCTTGGTGGATACCGCGAGATATGCCATCTATACCGCAGAATGAAGGTCGCACAGGACAGCGCCAAAGATTACCCCGACGCAAGCCTCTTCTATTACAACGAATGGGAAATGAGGAGGGAGTCTGCTAAGATAAAAAAGGAAGAGAAGATGAACTGCGTTATGCGTTTGGGTAGGCTGGTTCTATACAAACTGTACCAAATATTCGCCGGTTATGGCGACAGACCTCATTGGAGTTTTGGATGGTTTGTCATCTCTTTTATAGTATTCACCAAGTTAAATATTTACTTCGGTTTCAATACATCAGATAATGTAACTATAGATCCTCTTGGTTTATCTTTAGTTTCACCTCCCGATTTCGGTAAATCCATCCTTTTTACGTTGCATCGGCTGATGCCTTATAGTTTATATTCCTTCAATCAGGATAGATATTATATTCTGAATTCCTGGGGAGATCTTAATGCTATTGTCAGCACGGTTACACTCTATATCTTTATCATTTTCATCGGTATCGGCTTAAAGAGGCATTTCAGGCGATTTTAATCAGTATCAAACAATCATGCCGAAGGGGGGACTTGCGTGTCCGTTAGGGAACCCCCACGACCCGCTATGCGGAACTCCCACCTTGCTCCGAGCTATCTGGAAAATGAGATAAATAGATTGGATTACAAAGAATAGTTGTCTGATTGTAAAAAATACTTGTTATTTGGAACATTTTTCATATTTTAATTGTATATATATTGTAACTATAATGTATCTACAAAGGAATTCTATTATGGGAAAAACAGCAACTATACAGACAAGGATAAATCCGGAAGTCAAAGCAAAGGCTCAGAAAATCCTGGATACACTTAATATTTCTATGTCTGAGGCTATATCGGTTTTTCTTACTCAGGTTACACTTCATAAAGGGATTCCGTTTGATATAAGGATTCCAAATGAGCTTACTGAAAAAACGTTAAAAGACGCTGAAGATGGTATCGAACTGCATGGTGTTGAAAACACCGATGACCTCATTGTTAAATAACAGGAATGTTTTCATACAATATTTATATTTTTAGATTTTGCAATATCAATAATTTTGTCTTTAATCTTTCTCACGGATTCGTAACCGTAATTTCCTATATTAAGGTCATGACTATTGTTATCCACTTTAAATTCAATTAAAGTTGGTTTTAAATTTATGGAATTTACATGTTCCCATTGTACACATTTCTCTTTGCTGAACATGAATTTCCAAACGATTTGTATTTCATCGATCCGGATATATTGCTTATATTTTTCAGGCATTCCTAAAGCAAGAAATAGATTTAGAATTCCTGTAATCAAATACAATCCCGCTAGGAGATAATTAAGTATATTATCATTTAATATAAAAAATACAATAGAGAGGATTATAAAAGTAGACCCGAGTATAATATAAAGTACTTTGAGCTTTTTAGATTTTTTTAGATATTCTGAAGAATCTACAACTAATGGTTCTTCTTTCATTTTTAGATAGTCTCCATTCTATATAAAATTAAAAATACAGTTAAACAAAAATTAATATAATGCTACTGGAATGCATAACAAGTTATTCTATAATTTTCCTTATATTAAAGCAAATTACACTGATTTATATTGATTTGCAAGAAAAATATGTATAAATAAGTTGTATATTTTCATGATAATTGCCCATTGAGATTTAGGTAATTTTCCTAACTTTTTTCCGTTGTTTTGGCACAATATAAAATAAACGTACAATTTTGGGCATAAAAAAGCACTCGGAAAAGAGGGCTAATATTGAAAAAGCTTTTTGCATAATGTCGCCGCATATTCAATATTAACAATATAATGCAATTTATTATGCGGTCAAGCGGAACGATTGTGCCGAAGGGGGGACTTGCGTGTCCATTTAGGAACCCCCACGACCGCAAGGTCACACGGCCCTCTGAACTCCCGCTAAACGGGACACGCCCCGAAATACAGGACACGCCCCGTTAAATGAGACAAGCCCTGTTATACGGGACACGCGTGCGCGTTTGCCCCGATTTATCGGGGTCTACCAGTTTCACGACAAGTTGTTAATTTTTTCAAAAAATACTTTCTGCCTTCTCCGCTTTTAAAGTATTTTTCCCGCTCCAGAGCCTCTTCTTTTGTCTCGAATTTTTCGAAATAGGCGAGTTTATAAAGGAGATGTTTCGAAGTGTAATGTGACGTGCCGGAATTATGCTGCCGGATGCGTTTCTGGAGATGGCTTGTGAAACCGATATAGTAAGAGGAGTCTTTTTCACTCTGGAGAACATACGTAAAATAATGCATTGTGCCGAAGGGGGGACTTGTCCGCTGGAAGCGAGATCCGCCTTCGGCGGAAACCCCCCACGACCGCAAGGTCACACGGCCCTGAACTCCCGCTGTGCGGTATGCCCACCTTGCACCCAGTTATTTAGAGGGAGAAATCGAAAAAATTAAATATCTATAAGAATTGACAATTATTAATAGCGAGTATTACGTAGTTTCTTAAGTTGTTTACTGAACTCTAAATTTATAGAATTCTTGTTTTTATTCAAATTTAGGGGAGCACTTAGCAAGTTAATCAATTTTTTTTCATAATTGGGTATGATAAAATAATACATCACTAAAGATTGTCTCATCCATGCTGTTAATTTCGCTTCATGTTCAGGTATAAAGCAGTATTTTCCATCTTTTAAATCTTTTCGAGTATATTTAAACAAAGTACCAATACTTTTTCTTAAAGTAGATTTTCGTGCAGTACCTTTAAAGTGATCTTTGTAATCACGTTTTTTGAGATTACATCCTTCGCCAATATATAAGACTCTTAAATCTGAAAACTTTTGATATTGAATTTTAATATTAAATGGATTCGGTATATTTATAGAAGATTTAAGGCATATAATGTAAAGTCCAGCAGCATTTGGCAGTTCATTTTCATTATTGTTGACTGGATCAAACTGAATCCATTTTTCTTTCAGTATTTGTTCTGGAGTATATTTTATAATTTCCATATATCTAACACTTCATTTTTAGTGCCCTATGTCTGTAAAAAGTTGTGTAATTTTGGTCTCAAATTGGGCACAGTCGGGTGATTTTTTGAATTGGTGAAAAACTGCAAAACTCGTAACTCTAATAAAAACAACAGTGCCGAAGGGGGGACTTGTCCGCTGGAAGCGAGATCCGCCTTCGGCGGAAACCCCCACGATACTGTGCCGAAGGGGGGACTTGAACCCCCACGACCGCAAGGTCACACGGCCCTGAACCGTGCGCGTCTACCAGTTTCACCACTTCGGCTGTTTTAAAGCGTTAAAATTTAATTCAATTTCTATTAAAAGTCAAGCAAATGCACAAATTATAGTGTACTTTTAGTTCGATTATTTGTATATTTTAAATAGTTTGTTGTAAAATTGAATGTATAAGTAGTAAGAATATTTAACCAGAACCTAAAAAAGTTGAATGTCCAGAAGTGAAAAATATGGATGAGCTTGTTAGAGAGCCAAAAAAGGAGAGAGTGATTTAAAATGATATGGATTTTTGCAGAACAGCATAATAACGAGCTTTCTAAAATTAGTCTTGACTTTGTATTGGTTATAGTAGAAAGATTTAAATCTTATATGATTATTACTACTCTATTTAGCGGGAATATCTAATCTCACAAAGATTTATAAATCAAGTCTTAATTACTTCTTATAGGGTGATAGTGTGTTCAAAGTGCCAATAAGAATAATTACCGCAACATCAAGCTTTGATGGGCATGATGCTGGAATAAATTATGTTAAATTAAAGTTGTTACAGCAAAAAGATTTTGAAATAATTCACCTTGCACATAACCGTTCTGTTGAAGATATAGTAACTGCGGCCATTCAGGAAAATGCTGATGCAATAGGCATTAGCTCCTATCAGGGTGGCCATATGGAATATTTCAACTATATGATGCAGTTATTAAAGGAGAATGGAAGCGGAGCAAAAATATTTGTTGGCGGAGGAGCTACAATAACAACTGGAGAGGCAGAAGAATTAAAGAGAAAAGGCATTGCAGGTGTTTACAGAACGGGCGATTATGATTTTGTTGAAGACATTCTAACCGCAAGACAAGAAATTAGTTCTGATAACATTGACACAATAAGTGAGCAGGCATTTAATGGAAACCATCAGGCTTTGGGGCAAATTATTACCTGGGCTGAATTATTCTATCAGCCAACACTGCCTGAAGCTATCAAGGATAAAATTCGAAACAACATTGACAGAATTAAAACAAACAGGCACGCAAAAGTTGTTGGGATAACAGGTTCAAGCGGAGCAGGCAAATCCACAGTTATTGATGAATTAGTACGGCGCTTCGTTGATGAGTATGAAGATAAGAAAGTAGCAGTAATCTCTGTTGATCCTTCAAAACAAAAGGAAGGCACCCTGTTAGGGGACAGAATTCGCATGAACTACATCTCTGCTCCAAGAGTTTTTATGAGAAGTGTAGGCTCACGTGGAGCCGCAGATGGTCTATCCAATGCAGTAGAAGACATGATTGAGATATTTAACTCAGCAGGGTTTGGTTTGATTATTGTTGAAACGCTTGGAATAGACCAGCTCAATAGCAGGATTACAGAAATCAGTGATTTAGCCATAAATATTATGACATCAGAATATGGTTCTCCTACACAGCTGGACAAAAAGGAAATTATCAGCGAGGCTCAATATAATGTAGTGAATAAATTTGACAGAAGAGGCTCAAAATCTGCCTTCGACGAGCTGAATAACAGAATGCATATAGCTCTCTTTGAAAAAGGCAGGAAACAGAAACTTTTTGGCACCAATGCAAGTAGGTTTAATGATTCAGGAATGGACACACTCTTCAGAAATCTTATGGCGGATTTGCACTTTGGCAAAGATGTAAAATATGAGCCGTATTATCCGGATGTTAGGCTCATAATTCCGCATGAAAGAATTCAATACTTGGGCTCAGCCCTCATTGCAGTAAGAAGTTACAGGAATTTTGTCGCTAAACAAATTAGTATTGCATCTGAACTATATGCTTTAGAAACGGTAAAATCGCTTAAAGAACTGCCAGAGATAGAGGAATTAATTAGCAAGAAAAAAGAAGAACTGCATCCAGGTTGCAGAATGCTGCTTGAACACTGGGATGATATTGTTGCTGGATACGTTAATAATGAAAGAAATCAAATAGTAACCCACTCAGGGACAAAACTGCACCGCGTTGCCGTTCCACGAACTAAAGATTTGGGAGAAAAATTAAGATTCTTATTAATGGAAAATATGCCAGGTGAATTTCCATATACTAATGGTGTATATCCCTTTAAATCAGAAAAAGGACAGGTGCCAACCAGGATGTTTGCAGGTTTGCAGACACCACAAGCTACTAATGAACGGTTTCATTTCCTATCAAAGGACTATGATGTTCCAAGATTATCAACAGCATTTGACGGCTTAACACTTTATGGAGCAGATCCTGACATAAGTCCTGGAGATTATGGAAAAATTGGAGAAAGTGGAGTAAGCATCTGCACAGTGGATGATGTAGCCAGGCTTTTCAAAGGTTTTGAATTGGGGGATGGCACGATGTCAGTGTCTATGACAATTAATGGTCCTGCGCCAATAATGCTTGCTATGTTCTTTAATACAGCGATTGATCAAAAAGTTCAGAAATATGAAGCAAAAGGAATTAAAGTCAATGAACAAGAAATAAAAAAAGAAGTGCTTCAAAATATAAGGGGTACAATACAGGCGGATATTTTAAAAGAAGACATAGCGCAAAACAGCTGCATTTTCTCATTAGACTTTGCGCTTAAAATGATGGGTGATGTCCAGCAATATTTCATTGATAATAATGTTAACAAATTTAACTCAATCTCTATATCAGGGTATCATATTGCTGAAGCCGGTGCAAATCCGATAGAACAAGTGGCATTCACGCTTGCAAATGGCCTTACCTATGTAGAATATTTTATCAGCAGAGGAATGCATATTGATGACATCGGAAAAAACCTTTCCTTCTTTTTCTCTACAGGCCTGGATGAAGAATATTCTGTTATTGGGAGAGTGGCAAGAAGGATTTGGGCTGTTGTTATGCGTGATGTTTATGGTGCAAATGAAAAAACCCAGAAAATGAGATATCACATCCAGACAAGCGGCCGTTCTCTTCAGGAAAGAGAGTCTGACCTAAACGACATAAGAACCACTTTACAGGCATTGACAGCCTGGCAAGATTCTGCAAATTCACTGCATACAAACTCTTTTGATGAAGCCTACACTACACCAACGCGAGAAAGTGTATACAGGGCTTTAGGAATCCAAAGAATAATTCAAGAGGAATTTGGTTATGGAAAATTTGAGAATATCAATAGCGGTTCTTTTGCAATTGAAGAATTATCAGATGCGGTAGAAAATGCAATTCTGCTGGAATTTGCAAGATTGAATGAGGAAGGTGGTGTGTTGGGAGCAATAGAGAACGGCTATCAAAGAAGAAAAATTCAAGGCTCAAGTTTTAAGTATGAGCTGGATATTAGACGGAGTAAAAGAATAGTTGTTGGTGTTAATAAATACCAAAATGAAGCCTGGCAGCCTTCAAAAGCCGAATTAATTAGAAGCAGAGAAGAGCACAAGCACACTCAACTGAGTAATTTGGCGGAATTCAAAGAGAAGCACAAAGATAGTGCACCACAGGCACTTGAAAGCCTGAAAAAAGTAGTTCGGAAAGGAGGCAATATATTTGAGGAACTAATGAACACCACAAGATATTGCTCACTGGGCCAGATAACTAATGCATTATACGAGGTTGGCGGTAGATATAGAAGAAGTAGTTAGATTCATTTGACAAAAACACTTATATATCACATCTTTTATTTAATCCGGAGGAAATAGACTATAATTATTTATTAATGATAAAAGATATTAGAAAGGAAATTATAAATACTGATATTATGTTCTTATTTGTAATAGTTGGAGAAATTAGTGATAAAAAGAAGAATGAATTATCAAAAATACAAGATAAATTTGGAATAAGAATTTTATCTATATCTGAAGAATATTTAAGAAATACATTTAAACTATCGGATTCTATATGTGGTATATTTATATTATTAGATAAAAATAATAGAGTTAAATTTTATAATACAGGAATTACAGTTAATCAAATGATAAAAATAATAAAATATGAAATCAAATGACGGAATTCATGGAGTACATTAAATGATAAATAATTATAATATTATTAAATATATTGTTTTACTATTAATATTTATTTATTGTTCCAATTCATCTGAAAATAAAATAAAGGAATATAATACAATTAATTATTATCCTGATATATATATATCAAAAGAATATATATTTAACAATGAAGGATTAAATAAACCTTGGTTAATTAAAGAAAACCAATTAGGTGAAGTTATAGTATTAGATGTTGGAAATTTATGTTTTTATGTTTTTTCTAAAGAAGGCAAATATTTACGCTCTTTTAGTCGTATAGGACAGGGTCCGGGTGAAATGTTGGAACCAAGATATTTTGATATAGATTATGAAGGGAATATATATTTAATTGATAATGGAAATAAAAGAATATCAATATTTAATAGTAAAGGAGTTTTTATTTCATCTTTTAGAATAGAAAATATTAGCAGAAATACTAGAATTAGAGTAAATAAAAATAAAGAATTATTAATTAATATTCCTCAAAATGGATACTTTATTACTGTATTTTCAAATAGTGGTAAAATAATTAGACAAGTTGCTAAATTACCCGAAGAAATAATTAACATGAAAAATTTTATTGAAATTGCAGGATTTGCACATATATTTATGGATAATAACAATAATTATTATATATTTGAAGAAGCATTATTAAGATTAGAAGTATATGATATTGATGGTAAAATTATAAAACAAACTAACATAGATGAATTATTACAGATACCCATATGGAGAAAAAATTATATACCACCAAACAATCCTGGGAATACTAAATTTCAGAGTTGTTCAGAAGATATTATAATGAAATATGATAAATATTATTTAATAAATAAAGAAATTCCTAGTGATCTTAGAAATGTTAAGATATTAAATGTATTTGTAATAGATTTTAATTTAAAATTAATCAACAAATATGTATTAAACTTAAATGAAGGTTTAAATCTTCAGGGTAATTATGGTATTAGATTTGATGTGATTGAAAACGGTAAAACGGTACTATTACCTTTAGTAAAAAATGGAGAAATAATATTATTTAATTCTAAATAATGTTAATATATTATAGTAGTTTATATGTTTTAAATACTATGATAAATAAAATACTTAAATATTATTATTATAAATAATTTCCCACAATCATAATTAATAACTTTAAAAAACCAAAGAACGGAGGTCTAAATTGATTGACTGGTCAACTGTAAAAAGTCTTGAAAAACCAAACTACTATTTATTAAACCCTAATTTGCAAGCATTATCTGCTAAATATATTTCTAAAGGGGATGATGAAATTATTCCTGAGATGCTGAAAACTATTGGCCAGATAACAGGGAATCTTGCTAAAACAGCAAAAGAAAATGATGAAAAAGGTTGTCGGTTAATAGATGGCTATACTGTTGAATTGTCTGAGGGAATTCAAAAATCTTTGGAGCATATAATACAAACTGGTTTGATTGGGGCTACAATTAAGGATTATGGATTGGGGTTATCCCATATTTTAAAAATTGCTTCCGAGATAATGCTTGCAGAAGCTGATACAGCAATAAGTTTAACACCAATGTTAACTGGCGGCGTTGCAAGAATAATTGAACTGTTTGGAACAGAAGAACAAAAGGAAAAATATTTACGAAGACTTTGTTTGATCCCTGAAAAACCTGAAGATATTAAAAATGCTTATACTGGGGCAATGGTAATGACAGAACCGGATGCAGGTTCAGATTTAGGGAACATAAAAACGAAGGCAGTTAAAAATGGCAACTATTATGAAATATTTGGAACGAAAACATTTATTACAAATCCGCAGTCAGACATTCTTTTAGTTTTAGCAAGAACAGAAAAAGGGGCAAAAGGATTAGGAGGTTTGAGCTTGTTTATAGTTCCGAAAGAAGTTGATGGTGAATTAAATAAATATAAAATAACAAGATTAGAGGAAAAATTAGGACTGCGTGGTTCTCCAACAGGCGAAATGCTGTTTGAAGGTGCTATAGGATATTTGATTGGTATAATAAAAGAAAGGGCTAAAAAAGATAGTCAAGAGATGGAAGAAATTGGTGAAGGTTTTAAGATTATGGCTAATTTAGTGAACGAGTCAAGATTAGGTATAGCCGCACAAGCTTTGGGCATAGCTGAAAGAGCTTATCTTGAAGCTGCAACATATTCAACAGAAAGAAAAACTTTTGGTAAACAGATAATAGAACATCCTGCAGTTGCTGAAATGCTGGCTACTATGAGAGTTAACATAGAAGCATATTCTGCTGTCGTTTTTAGAAATGCTCATTTTATTGATAAAATTAATGAAACAGATAAAACTGATAAACAAAAATACAAGGCCTTAATCAGAATACTTACGCCATTATGCAAATATGTTTGTTCAGAAATGAGCATTAGAATTGCAAAAGATGCAGTTCAAATTCATGGCGGTTATGGGTATGTAAAAGAATATAATGTTGAAAGATTGTTAAGAGATGCACCAATCACAACAATATATGAAGGTACTTCAGAGATAATGGTTTTAGATGTTTTAAGAACAATGAAAACAGAACAATCATTATTATATTTAATGGACGATATAGACGAAACATTAGCAACTGTTGAGGATTCTTGTCTAAAAGAGTTAGGTGAAATTATAAAAGAAGAAATCACCAATGCAAGGTCTTTAATCAATAAAGCCGGTATTGGACCACTCCATCCAACAGGTTTTGATCAAGCCTATGCTAAAGAACTTGCAAACAAATTAATGAATGTTTACGCATCCACCTTATTGTTGCAAGAAGCACAGGAGCAATTGCCTGATAAAAGAAAAATGAGAATTGCGCAGTTATTTATTAGCAAGAATTTAATTGCAGCTAAACAATATCCTAATATAAGTTTAGACATTAAAATACCAGCTTACTACAATGCTATCATAAATTATGGAAAAATAGAGGATTAAAATGGGACTAAATTTAATCGAAAAAAAACTTGAATCTGTGGATTCATACGTAGCTACAGAAAGTATAACTACTAAAATAGTAAAGCCTGATTATCAAGATAAATCCTTAGTTTTTGTTTCAGTTAACTCATCTTATCTCGCAGTCGGTGCAACTGAACTTAAAGAGTACTTAAAAGTGCTTGAAAAAGTCGAGTCTGATAATGAAGTAGCGGCGCTTGTACTTACAGATGTTAGCGATAACAGAAAAGTGTCTTTCGCAGGTGCTAATGTTAAAGAGTTTAAAGACTTAACTGCTAAGGCTGTCGATGATGACAAAGAACCTTTCTTTGACTTTTTAAGAGAAGGTCAAAAAATAGTTGAAAAAACTGCAGAATACAAAAAACCTTTGATAGGCGCATTAAGAGCGGCTGCTTATGGTGGCGGAGCCGAACTTTTAATGTTAACCTATTTAGTAGCAAGCGAAGATGCTAAACTAATATTACCTGAAACTACCCTGGATGTAGGCTGTTTTTTAAAAAATCCTGTATTTGTAAAAGATGGCAAACAATATGTTCTGACACCAGGTTCAACAATATTCCCAGGGTGGCATGGTACAAGGTCTGGACCATATAAAGCAATCGAGAAAGGTATTGATTATGATATAGCAATGGACAGACATGAAAAAATGCTTGTTTATGGTTTCCTTGGCGGTGTTTCTGCATATAAAGGATTAGAGTACAAACTTATAGACGAAGTTGTGCCTTATGAAAAAATGTTTGAGCATATATTAGTAAGAGCTTATGAACTTGCAGCAGAACATAAACCAAAAAAACTGAATAAATGGTATATACAAGATTCACAAAAAATGGTAGTTGAATTGAAAAATACGCATCGGGAAAAGGGTATAAAACATTTTAATAAGAAAGCACCAGAAGATGCTCTGCCAGGATTAAAAGCAGCTTACAAGGCAGCGTTTACTCCTGGATATTTTAGTTGGGAAGAGGCAGGAAGAAGAGACGCTGTACTGTTTGTTAATGCCATTCTTGAATCTGTAATAGAAAAAAAATAAATGGAGGATTAAAAATGAATCTGAATGAAATGTTGGAAAATGTTACTGTTATGGGTGCCTGTGGTCAAATGGGATCTGGTATCTCGCTTTTAATGGCACAGGAAATTCTTAAAATAAAATTAGAAGGTAAAGGAACATACAAATTAAATCTAATTGATGTTAATGAACCAGGATTTAATTCTTTGTTAAACTATATCGTTAAAGAAGGAACAAAAACAGCGGAAAGCAACATTAACTGGTTAAGAGAAGTTTATCAAGATAAAGACCTTGTTGAAAATGAAGATTATATAAGAAGATATGTTGATAATTTAAAAGATGTTATAACTATAAGGGGTTCTGATTTAGAACTTGCAAAAGGATCTAAAATGGTTTTTGAAGCAACTTTTGAAAATGAATATAAAAAGATAGGTTTATTAAAAGAGATGAAAGAAATATGCGATAAGGATACTGTTTATTTTACTAATACTTCATCAATACCAATTGCTTCATTAAACGATGGTGCTAACCTTAACGGAAGAATTATTGGTTATCACTTTTATAATCCGCCAGCTGTTCAAAGGTTAATAGAATTAATCTCTGCAGAATCAACGTTGGCTGAATTGACAAAGATTTCAAAAGAATTAGCTAAGAGATTAGGAAAACAGGTGTTTGAGGTTAAGGATGTGGCAGGTTTCGCTGGCAACGGTCATTTTATGAGGGAATGTCTTTATGCTATTGGCGAAGCTGAAAGGTTAGTTAAAGATGGAGATACTTTTCCAAGTGCAATATATAAGATAGACTATGCAACAAAAAGATTATTGATAAGACCAATGGGAATATTCCAATTAATGGATTATGTTAAGGTCGGCGTTTGTCAGGACATCTTAGAGATTATGAACAAATACATTCAAGAAGACCTTCATAGTAGTTTAATTGATAAGGTTGTTGAACAAGAAAAAACATTTTATTCAAAAGACGGTATTCTCGATCCACTATCTGGAAAATATAACTTATTAAAAGTAGGAGAAAAAGATACCGAGTGGGTGGTAAAAGCAAAAGAAGAACTCGGAGCTGTACCAAAAAGCTGTTTGAAATGGAATCCTGCTTTAGCAAAAGATCCAAAATTGTTAGATAAGTTAGTTAACTATTATCAAGATTTAAAGGCATCAAATATGCAAGGTGCAAAAATTGCAGTAAGATATTTAGAAAAATCTTATGAAATTGCGGAAAAATTGGTTAATGATAAAGTTATAGTATCAATGGATGTAATAAACGGAATCCTTAAAACAGGATTTTACCATTTATACGGGCCTAGCGAATTAATCGGAGGTAAAAAATGAAGCCGGTTTATATTATTGGTGGTTATAATACTATTGCTTTTGGATCTGGAAGAAAAGAATTTAATCCTGCTGATAAAAAAGCATTTGCCAAAAGACCTCATCTAGAAGATTATTTATTAGAAGCAGGCAGGGAAACATTAAAACTGCTTGATCCTGAATTTTCAACAGAAAAACCGAGTAAGGTTGCGCAAGCAGTTGATCTTGGAATTATAACAAACTTTATGGCAGAAAGATATTGCAAACAGGGAAATTTAGCGGCTTTTATTCCAATGATACATCCTGATTTACAATACAAACCAGCAATGAGAGTAGAAGGTGCTTGTGGTTCAGGTGGTTTAGGTATTGTTGCTGGAATTAATAGTATCTCAGCTGGAGAAGCAGACGTTGTTTTAGTGATAGGTGTTGAGGAACAGAATTCTGTTAAGGCTGTTTATGGAGCTGATTATCTTGCAGGAGCTGCACATATTAAAACCCAAAGACATTTGCATGCTCATCTATTTCCACATCTCTTTTCAGTTAAAGCTGGGGCTTATATGCAGGATTTTGGTCAGGAACGTGTTCGGAAGGCTATGGCACAATGGTATGTTAATTCAGTTGAAAACGCAAGAAGAAATCCAAAAGCACAAGAATTTCATAATGAAATGAAGGATGAAGAACTACTTGCTTATGCAATGACACCTCCAGACCCAAAAAGATTTACAGAAAATCTAAACTATGCAGACTGCTCAAAGGTTACTGATGCAGCATCTGGATTGTTGCTTGCTTCAGAAGAAGGCATAAATAAATTAGGGGAGCACGGAGCAGTTGTTGAAATCGCTTCGTATGGAACTGCTGTGGCCGCAATAAACCTGTTTGATAGCAAACCGGAATTAAATACTACTAAACAAGCTGTTGAGAAAGCTTTTAATGGTTGGAAATTAAACCGAGATGCTGTTGGTTATATTGAAGTACACGACTGTTTTTCCATTAGTGGTTTATTGTCCTTAGAAGCGGCAGGTTTTGCCGAATATGGTGGGGCTATAGACCTTGTGCTTAATGACAAAATAAAGAAAGATGGAGAATTGCCAGTTAATCCAACAGGTGGCTTAGTTGGGTATGGGCATCCTGTCGGCGCGACTGGTGTACGGCAAGCTGTTGACATATACCATCAGTTAACGGGAAAAGCTGGCGAATGTCAAATAAAATTAAACAAAAACAAATCGTTTGCATTGAGTATTAATATGGGCGGATGCGATAAGACAGTAACAGCAATTCTCTACCGGTAAACTATTCATTTTCAGCACCAGCGCTTCCTTTTTGTTATCTTGTGCATTTTTATAACCTGCTTGGTCTAATTATCTCAATTCCTTTTTTTGCAAAATAATAGGCTCATTTTTGAATTTTATATGCTAATAAATAAAATAAGTAGTCATCCCTGAAAAATTCGGTTTTGGGTTTACGAGTGATAAAGTGCATACTGTTTTAACAGTATTTATTGTCTGCCGGGGGCAGACTCGGGTCGGAATAATAGCCGTATATTTTTTGAAAAATTCGGCGGATTACAAAAAAAGGAAAAAAGAAAACCACAATCGGCACAGCCGAAGTGGCGAACTTTGATATGCTTTCGTAAATTGGCTCCGCAGCCGGCTAACGTTGGGCATGACTTGGCTTGCGCCGGCTTTTTGGCGCAAGCTCAAGTCAATGCCGTTGTTAGGCAAATTTGTTCAATGTCAAGGGCTGACCTAAACTTCACGCGTTGGTTAGGCTTTTAACGGTCGCTGTCCCTTTTATCCCGGCTGTCAAATGATTTGCTATCCTACTTACTACTTTAGGTAGCAGAACTTACCGTATTGTTGACCAAGCCAGAGGTTTAAGCCACCAGCTAACGCTCTATATACCACTTGACCGGAACCAGGATTCACTGTCACAGTGACTTCCTCAAGGTTCCACTCTGGACTTGAACCTATTGGTTCGAGGCGGATGTACTTTGGAAACTTGTCCAAGTCCACCGTGTCGAGTTGTGGGGAACGCGGATCATTATATGCTGGATGGTTAATATTCGCCCCCTCTCCTATCGTGTAGGTTTGATCGGACCCTCTCTCAAAGTCTCTAACCGATGAGTCTATGTAGAACTCCCGACCACAGATTCCAATATAGACCTCACCGTCTGTTCCGGCACCGGATCGGTTTCCCGTAACTATGCGAACCTCAATTTTTTTGATTACTGCCACTTTAATATCCTCCTATCTTTTGAAATTTGTGGGCTTCACAATACTCGTAACTTATGGTGCGGCAACAAGTTACGAGACCTGTGTTTTCTTATTTTCCTCCTGATCTGTAACTTGTTGCAATATAACAACGAAACCAGAGCGGCCTAACAATGATTATATGTATCTTGACTAAAAACCTAAACACCGCAAATTTTTGCGGTATAAGACAACTATAAAATACCTCATGTTTTGTTTCTAACTATTAAATATTTAAATATCATCAAGCAAAAAACCATTATTTCGGTTAGGGTGTTATGCAGATCAATATAACATCACAACTATTTTATCAGAGATTATCTGCAGGGCTTCTCACTCCCGCTGGGCACCTATTAAGAACATGAGTGTAAATCATTGTCGTATTCAAATCCTTATGCCCGAGAAGCTCCTGTATGGTTCGGATGTCGTAACGCCTCGCGGAGTTGGTCCATTAACTTTGGACGCTGTTCAATTACAATCACATTCGATCGGCTGGTCGGAGAATCATATACTATATGTTGCTTCTTTGGCATCATACTTCCTCAAAAATGTACATACCACTTGATTATAATATGTTTTATCTAAAAAAGCAATCTTTATTTATTGAAGATGTCGAAACAAAGGCGGGTACTGGTAATAAGCAAAGCTATTGATTCGTTCTTTTTGAGTGTTGATACCGCTTGTGCTTCTCTTACAACAATAATATTAACAATATGTTATAATATTTTTCAGGAACAACTAAGTAGGTAATAAGGGATTTTTTTTAAAAAAATCAAGCATTCTTATAAACAACCGCATTTATGTTCATACCTGCTCCTATAGAGCTAAATAAGATAATATCATTATTTTTTATATTATGATTATTAAGTTTTCCTTTAAGCATTAAATCCAGCATTGTTGGCAGGGTAGCAACAGAGCTGTTGCCAAGCCATGATATTGTCATAGGCATTGCATATTCAGGAATATCTTTTATGCCGTATAATTTATATACCCACTCCAGTATTTTCCTGTCCATCCTTTCATTTGCCTGGTGCAATAGAACCTTATTGACATCTGTAATTGACAATCCTGCCTTATCAAGGGCTTCCTTAACGACATAACGGACGGTTTTAACGCCGTATTCAAATACTTCATGGCCTTCCATTCTGAGGAACAAATCATTATTTTTGTATTCCGGATTAAGGGATTTATCCATTTTAAGAAGACGAGCAAGACTGCTGTCTGTCCTGCTGGCATGAGACAATATTCCAACTGGCTCTTCACTGGTTCTAATTCCTGGAACAATACTCCTGTTATACCTTGCTTCAATTAATGCCGCTCCTGCGCCGTCAGCAAATATCATAGAGTCCCTGTCATAGGAATCTTTTATCCTGGAAAGAGTTTCTGCGCCTATGACAAGAATTTTTTGAGCATCGCCTGATTTAATGTAATAATCGGCTTGTATAACTCCCTGCAGCCATCCAGGGCAGCCAAATGCAATATCATAAGCTATTGTTTTGGGATTTTCTATTTCTAATTTATTTTTTACCCTTGAAGCAATGCTTGGAACAAGATCAGGAATAGTAGTACCTGCTCTAACATCCCCATAGTTATTGGCAACAATGATATAATCAAGGCTTTCTTTATCAGTTTGCGATGATTCTAAGCAGTCTTTTGCTGCTTCATAAGCAATATCAGAAGTAACTTGATTGTTTTGAACGTATCTTCTTTCCTTGATTCCTGTTATTTCCTCGAATTTTCTTATAATCTCTTCATTCGGCGTTTCAATTTTCTTTTTGTCTTCATAAAAATCTTGCTTAAGAAAATGTTCGTTAGGAATTATTTCTGCAGGTATGTAGCTTCCTGTTCCGGTTATGATAGAATATATGCCTTGATTCATTTTACTTGGTATCCCTCTATAGTTAAATTAAGACCTTTGAAAAATCCATTAAATCGCAAACTATTGTAGAGACGTCTCGTTGGGGCGTCTCTACCATCTTTTAAAATTGTTATATAATCGGTAGCCGCAGGCTTTAGCCTGCGTTAAATCAAAGATCTCAATATATTAATATTATTGTTAACTATTCCACGTGCAGAATTCACATTCCTTATTCTTCTTTTAAATTTTTCCTCCATTACGGAGGCAAATAATATATATCCCCGGTTCATCAGGTAAATTTTTTTTATCGTCTTTTTAAGGATCGAAAGCGTTCTTTTTAATGTCTTCAACTATGGTCAAAATAGAATTGAAGTTTGACATTTTATAGTGACAATTTGGTGACAGTCGGGTTATTTTTTGAATTGGCGAACAATTTAAAAAATCCGTATATCTAATAATAACACTTGTGCCGAAGGGGGGACTTGCGTGTCCATTTGGGCCCCCCCACGACCGCACGGTCACACGGTCCTGAACTCGCAGAACAAGCGTGCATGCGAGTCCCGAGGATTCGGGATCTACCAGTTTCACCACTTCGGCCGTTTTTATTTCTGCAAAATTTAAAGTAATTTATTCTAAAAGTCAAGCAATTGAACAAAATTATCATCTGCTTTCTCTTGATTATTAGCATTTTTTATCGTACTTTTTTTAGAAATCTTGTTTGATAAGGAGAAGACCAATGAGGTTCTTTATGAAGCGGTTTCTTATTATTGCCGCAAGTGTTTTTACAATCGTATTTATGGCTTCATTTTCTGTATGTACCCAGTCAATTTCCTCGATTAAGCTGGTTGTGGTTATTTCGGTTGATCAAATGCGTGCTGATTTTTTAACCCGTTTTAATGATTTATATACCGGTGGATTTCGGTACCTGCTTGATAATGGGGCAGTATTTATTGATGCGTATCAGGAACATTCAGAAACTGAAACAGGAGTAGGACATTCAACAATTCTTACGGGATTATTTCCAAGCAGTTCTGGAATTGTGGGTAATGATTGGTATGACAGTAATGCACATCGCCAGCTATATTGTGTCCGAGATACTACGGTTGTTATTATTGGGGAACAAAATAATAGAAATGGTGTTTCGTTTAAAAATGTTAATGGCAGCACGTTGGGGGATTGGTTAAAAGCGGTTGATAAAAAAGCAAAGGTATATTCAATTTCCCGCAAGGACCGTGCGGCTGTATTGTTGGGAGGACAGCATCCAGACGGTGTATTTTGGTATAACACATCAAATGGTTCTTTTATCACTTCGACTGCTTATCTAACAGCATATCCTGTATGGGTAGAAGAGTTTAATAAACAGCAATTACCTAACCGTCTGAGCGGAACCGTTTGGGACCGATTGCTTCCAAATGAGGAATTATACATCAAATATAGTCGAGTGGATTCTTTCCCCAATGAAGCAAGAGGGGGTAATTCAACGAAATTTCCTCATGCATTAGGACAGTCGAGTTCCGGCAGCAGGTTTTATACTCAATTTGGAGATACTCCACGGATGGCGGAATATCTTATAGAATTTGCTAAAGCGATAATTCAAAATGACCAATTGGGTAAAGATGGTATCGTTGATGTACTGGCAATGAGTTTTTCTGAAGCCGATGGTATTGGACATACGTACGGTCCATTCAGCCAGGAGGAATTAGATGAATATCTCCGACTGGACAGGTTAATAGGGGACTTTTTTACTTTTTTGGATAAAACAATAGGACTTTCAAGTTGTGTTATTGTATTAACGGGAGACCATGGTGCACTGCCGCTTCCAGAATACCTTCAACAGCAGGGAATTGATTCAAAACGAGTCAGATTTGATATACCGGGATTAGAGAAAAAACTGAATGACACATTTGGAGTCGGACAATGGATTGAAGCCAATATGGGAACAACGCTGTATATAAATCGCTCATTAGCTCAGCAGTATACTATAGACTATAAAGAAATTGAACAGTTTATCGCTAATGAAATAAGCACTTGGGAACCAGTGGCACGGGTTTATACACGGACTGAACTGCTTGAGCGAAAATCTGTTGATAATGATCCTTATTTTCGATTGTATCAAGATTGTTTTTATCCTGAACGGAGCGGTAACATTTTCATTCGATTAAAGGAATTTTATTTGTTAAACAGTAGTCAGTATGGTACTTCTCATGGGAGTCCATATTCGTATGATACCCACGTACCGCTCATTTTCACTGGCAACCCAATTGTAAAAGGAACTTATAAAGACCGCGTTGCAACGGTGGACATCGCACCGACTCTTGCACGAATTATTGGCATCCCAATCCGGGGCAAAGTGGATGGAAAAGTATTGCAGGCAATCATACGATAGTGAGCCCTTTGAAAAAATCCATTAAATCGCAAACTATCCGCCTCTTTTTAAAGAGGCGGACGCCTATTTAGCATGGACGAATAGCCTGCGTTAAATCAAAGATCTCGATAGTTTATATGAATATAAAAGAAGATAATATAAAAGTTGTTGCCACCAACAGAAAAGCCCGGCACGATTATCATATTTTATCTACAGTGGAAGCTGGGGTAGTTTTATTCGGCACAGAAGTGAAGTCAATTCGTGATGGTGGTATTACTTTAAAAGACAGTTATATTACATTTCGCAACAGGGAATTATTTCTTATTAGTGCGCATATCAGTCAATATATGCCAGCAAATCGGAATAATCACGACCCTGAAAGGGAGAGAAAGCTGTTACTCAATCGCAGAGAGATTAATAAAATTGAATTTAAAATTAAGGAAAAAGGAGTTACCTTAATACCTTTGCAGGTATATATAAAAAACAATTTAATAAAAATTGAAGTGGGTATTGCACGAGGTAAACGGCTGTACGATAAACGGGAATCTATTGCTCAGCGGGATTATGAACGCGAAAAGGAGCGAGAATGGAAATACCGGTAATGGGAGTAGGCTAAATCAATAAGGCAACGGAGAATAACTATGTTTCCCAGTGTGAACGAACAGATGGACGTGATTAAGCGAGGGGTTGATGAAATTATTCCTGAAGAAGAGTTAGTGCAAAAACTTGAGAGAAGCATAAAAACCGATATGCCGCTTATTATAAAAGAGGGATTTGATCCGACAGCACCTGATCTGCATTTAGGACATATGGTGTCTATTCGGAAATTGTGGGACTTTCAGGTGCTTGGTCATACCGTTGTGTTTTTGATTGGTGATTTTACTGGATTAGTTGGAGACCCTTCAGGCCGCAATGAAACCCGGAGAATGATGACCCGGGAGGAAATTGCAAAAAATGCGGAAACCTATAAAGAGCAGATTTTTAGAGTGCTTAATCCGGTGCAAACTGTTATCCGATTTAACAGCGAATGGCTGGGGCAATTGACGGTCTATGGCTTTTTAGAACTTGCGTCGAAGCAAACGGTCGCACGAATGCTTGAACGAGATGATTTTAAAAAGCGATTTGAAAATGAAATAGATATTAGTATGTTAGAATTTATGTATCCGCTCTTGCAGGGGTATGATTCGGTCGCTTTAAAAGCCGATGTAGAATTAGGCGGCACTGATCAAAAATTCAATCTTCTTATGGCTCGTTTAATTCAGAAACGGTATGAACAGAAAAGCCAGGTCATTATTACTTTACCGCTGTTAGAAGGAATTCGCGGCGGTGAAAAAATGAGCAAAAGTCTCAACAATTATATTGGTATAAACGAATCGCCAAAAGAGATGTATGGAAAGGTAATGTCTATTCCTGATACATTGATATACCAGTATTTTGAGCTGGCAACGCGGATTTCTCAAGAAGAATTAACAAGAATTAAAATACAATTTGAAAATAATTCTATAAATCCTCGTGATTTAAAGAAAAAATTGGCACGAGAAATCATTATAGAATATTATGGAGCGGATGAAGCACAGGCGGCAGAAGAAGAATTTGACCGGGTTTTTAAACAAAAAGCGGCACCTTCAGATATTGAGGAAGTCGAGCTTCCAATTCGGGAGAGAATCTGGATAATAAAACTATTATCAATGGCGGGAATGATTCAGTCAAATGGAGAAGGCAGGCGGTTGGTTCGTCAGGGTGCAGTATCGGTAAATGGTACTATTATACAAGATGAAAACAGCGAGATAGAAGTAACCGATGGGGCAATTATAAAAGCAGGCAAACGCACGTTTAAAAAGATAAAAATTATTCGGTAATTCTGTATGACACAAATGTTAAAACAGGTTGGGCGTGATTGGGAGCTTATTCCAATATCCAGTGCTCTGGGCAGGCAGTTTGCTTACGACATTTTCCCTTCAGAATTTCATCGAATTACCGGGGATCTTGCACTCATAATGCTTTCTGACCCGATATATTTAAAAGCGAAAGCAAGTCCGGAGCCCAGAGCGCCGATGATTAAGCGGGGTGCACTTATTACCCCGGAAATGCTTCGGAATTTACGCGCTAAAAATTGTACGGTGGTTCCGGTACTCATTCCCGGTCAGCCCAAACCCTTAAATGCTCTGACCCAGTTTGCCCGTCAGCAGACATTAATGCTTGCGGGGAGGGTATACAGTTGCGTTGAGGATTGGCTTCGGCGAACCCGCCAGGAACGAGCAATCAGTGTGCTCCAAACAATCAAAAAATATCGAACACCCCTGCTTCAGAGCCTCAATAATGCTCTAAAGGATTGGGAAGCTGTCATCGTTACGCTGGTAAATGATATTTTAATTGCCGATGAAAATCTAACAATTCTAAGTTTGTTTGATGATTTTTTAGGAAATTTTGAAAAGGCAAAGCAGCAAAAAGAGCACAGCATTGAAGTAGCAGTTTTAGCGTTAATGCTGGCGCGGAAATGTAATCTTCCTGTTGAAGATATGAAAGATTTAGGACTTTCGGCGCTCATCCATGATTTGGGAATGGTTGTATATGAGCAAAAATTAAAAGAACTTATGACTATCGGCGGGCAGGTATTAACTCCAGACCATATTCAGGAAATTTATAATCGCCATCCGTTATATGGAGCTTTACTGGTAACCAAGAAAAACGGCGAGCCAATATCGGGAATTAACCAGCAAACTCGGGAAATTATTTTAGAACACGAACAGAAAAATAACAGCGATGAACCGTGGACTGCTGACCCAGATTTTAAAGATGAAGTTGTACGGATGAATATTCCTGAAAGAATTTTATATGTAGGAAATAATGATATTTTTCCTGATTTTCATATTCCTCGTGACATTGTATATCCGGAGAGTAATCTTGTGAAGCGTCATCTGTTAATCCCATCTCAAATATTGCATATCAGTGAATACTACGTAACGTTACTTAATCAGTTTAAACAGCAGAATAATAAGGAGCCGGAAAATAAAGCTGTTCAATATTTGTTGAACGAAGCTGGAACTGGAATCAACGGGCAGATATTTGAAGTATTTTTTAATTACTTGGTTCCCCCTCAATATTATCCTGACAACCTTATTATTAAGTTATATTTTAGAGATACACAGCAGAACAAAAAATATGAGCGGTACAATAACCATATCGGTGTGATTGTAACGATTAAAGATTTAAACAATCAGCCGCGAAAAATGATTCATATTATTAAAGATTCATCCGGGCATGAAATTGAGCAAAAAGCAACCTTCGACCTGATATTTGATAAAAAGAATATGTATCTTCGGATTGATGATTGGAATAAACAAAATCCTTCATAAAATTTATGGAGATTTACTTAAAGAATCTACTCCAATAATATAAATGTTCCCGTTGTTAACCGTTAAAGAAATCCATCCAGGCAAACCAGAATTAATAGTACCTTCAAAATTGCTGTTATCTCGCGATACTGTTGTCGTCGGTCTAAAGTTATTAAAAATGACATACCCATACAAAGCAGAAAGCTGCAAATAAGCGGAATTTGTTTTAGGAATATAAAAATATATATTTCCGGTGCTGGTAAAAGCATCTATCAATCCTTTACTGTTTTTAGGAACTTCCATTTTAATAGTTTGATTGCCGTCTTCCGAATTAAGTACAGTAAAATTTATTGATTTAGGTGTTTCAACATCAATGTCCGTTCTGCAGTAATGATCTAAACTGACCTGTTGCCAATAAATAAAGAAGAATGCAGTGTCTTGGGTTGCCAGTATGCTATCAAATTGAGCAACGATTAAATCTAAATATGAATCGGCAAATCCTTGAGACTGTTCTGAAGCGGTATACATTTTTACCGTTATGCGAATGCTGTCATCTAAAGAGTTCTTAACGGTAATGTTACCACGAGGATTTTGAACACAAAAAATTTTGTAATTCTCCGAGGAAAGGGCTACTTTTTTTTCTGCATTGCCATAATAATAAGTCGGAGGTTTAGAAGGATTAAGTTCACAAACGATTGATGCTGTTACAAGGAAAACAGCACAAAGAATTGTCATTTTATTTTTTACGAGGTTAACAATTAATTCTTTAAACATAGAGTACCTTTTTCTTATATAATTATTT
>Ga0315291_10001084_pt1 | contig 36490 bp, 32 predicted proteins | sample YL17G12_20_MG_FD_203070 | JGI IMG/M metagenome (GOLD analysis project Ga0315291, IMG submission 203070) | Sediment microbial communities from Yellowstone Lake, YNP, Wyoming, USA - YL17G12_20 | ecosystem: Environmental > Aquatic > Freshwater > Lake > Sediment | place: USA: Wyoming | collected...
TGAAAAAATCGTAATTCCATCACTTTCTGCAAAACATGGGTTGTAGGGGCTTGATTTATCAAGCCCTCTGAGGCGGGTCGGATAAATCCGACCCCTACAAGCCAATTTTTTCACACCTTCTCAGTCACGTGGGGTAGCGGATCCATGCAAACAGTGTTTTTTTATCCACGGATTGACATTGATTAACACGGATTCAAAAGCTCCTGAAATCCTTTTCAATACCATCCGTGAAATCCGTGGATAACCTTTTCATTTCCTCTTTAACTGATAAGAAATTTATTAGCTCCCCGTCAATAATCAACCTGAACCAGCGTGAGGCCGTGAGCCGGAGCGGTGGCGCTGGCCCTTTTCCTGTCGCGATCCCTCAATATCCGGAGGACGTCCGATGCGCTCACCTTCCCCTTCCCCACATCGACGAGCGTCCCCACGATCGAGCGGACCATCTTGTAGAGGAAACTGACCGCTTCTATCTCGATGGTGACGTAATCCTCCTGTTTGTCTATCGAAATACCCAGGACGGTTCGCACCGGATTGTCCTCCCCGCCGGCGTTGCAGCCAAAGGAGGAGAAATCCCACGTGCCGATGAGATGGCCCGCCGCCTCCCGCATCGCTGCGATATTGAGCGGCTGCGCGAGGTGCAGGGCACAATACCGGTGCAGTGCGGAAGGGGCCTGGCGGTTGAGGATTGAGTAGCGGTAGCGTTTGCTCTTCGCGCTGTACCGGGCGTGAAATGATTCCGGAGCTTCACTGAGATCGAGCACCACAATGTCATCGGGGAGGACCGCATTCAGGGCGTGGCGCATTCGCCCGGCGGGCATCCGGGACGAGGTATGGAAGTTCGCCACCTGCCCGGAGGCGTGCACTCCTGCGTCAGTACGACCCGCGCCGGCGACCCGCACCGTCTCGCCCGTGATCTGCCTGACGGCGAGCTCCAGCTTTTCCTGGATCGTGGGGCCGTTGGGCTGCACCTGCCAGCCGCAGTAGCGGGTCCCCTCGTACTCGACCACCAGTTTTATATTGCGCGCGCTGGCCATGGGAAACACGCTCTAAGGGGTACGCCGCAAGCATTAAGCTGCCCCTTCACGCTTTCGCTTATTGCTTAATACTTACCGCTTACTACTAGTTCTGCGATCTGCACCGCATTGAGCGCGGCACCCTTGAGGAGCTGGTCCCCCGAGATGAACAGATCAATGCCGTTGGGTTGCGACATATCCTCGCGGATGCGTCCCACGAGCACGTCATCCTGGCCGGTCGCCAGGAGCGGCATCGGATAGAGATTCTTACTGGCGTCGTCCACGACTTTCACGCCGGGGGCGCGGGAGAGGATCCGCCGCGCCTCCAGGGGGGTCAGCTTCCGTTCGGTCTCGATATTCACCGCCTCCGAGTGAGCCCTCAGCACCGGCACCCGCACGCAGGTCGCGGTAATACGTATCGAATCATCGCCGAATATCTTCCTCGTCTCCATGACCATCTTCATCTCTTCCTTCGTGTAGGCATTGGGGAGGAAAATGTCAACGTGCGGAAAAAGGTTATAGGCGATTTGCTGCGGCAGGACGCTGACCGTCGCGCCCCTCCCCTCCGACAGTTCGCCGATCTGCCTCTTTAATTCTGCCATTGCGCCCGCGCCGGCCCCTGAAGCCGCCTGGTACGTTGACACCACTATTCTCCTGATCCGCGCGGCCCTGTGGAGGGGCCACAGGGGAACAACCATAATAATGGTAGAGCAGTTCGGATTCGCAATGATCCCCTTGTGATCCCTGACCTTTTCAGGATTCACTTCGGGAACGACGAGGGGGACCTCTGCCTCCATTCTGAATGCGCTGGAGTTGTCCACGACCACCGCGCCCGCCTTCACGGCTGCCGGCGCGAACTCTTTGCTCCGCGCGGCGCCCGCGCTGAACAGGGCGATCTCCACTCCCCTGAATGAATCGGCCTTGAGCTCCTCGACGGGGATATCCTCTCCCCTGAACCGCAGCCTCTTCCCCACGGAGCGGTGTGAGGCGAGCAACTTAATGCCGCTCACGGGGAATTTTCTCTTCTCCAGCGTGGCGATCATTTCGGTCCCCACAGCGCCTGTCGCGCCGACCACTGCCACCACATAACCCTTAGCCATCACCCATCCTCCATCGCCACTCTTAATCTATCTGTTAAGCCAATATGAACCGGCGAAACGGCGCGACGGCGATAACAAATTCCACGCTCGCCGACTCTCCGATTCGCCGCTTCTCCGTCTCGGCTTACGCCGTGACGTACCCTGCCACCATGTCGCCCACCTCATCAGTACCATAGCCCATTTTGCCTGCCGAGAGGCTCGCGAGCTTCTCCGAGACCACTTTCATCACCGCTCCCTCGACCGCGCGGGCCGCCTCCTTCTCTCCAAGGAAGTCGAGCATCATTCCCCCCGCGCAGATTGCGGCGAGCGGGTTGATCACGTTCTTCCCCGTGTACTTGGGGGCCGATCCGCCGATCGGTTCGAACATTGACGTCCCCGCGGGGTTGATATTGGCTCCCGCCGCGATCCCCATGCCCCCCTGGATCATCGCGCCGAGGTCGGTGATGATGTCGCCGAACATATTTGAGGTGACGATGACGTCGAATGTCTCCGGGCTCTTCACCATCCACATGCAGAGCGCGTCAACGTGGGCGTAATCCTTCTCCACCTTCGGGTACTCCTTCCCGACCTCGTCAAACGTCCTCTGCCAGAGGTCGTGGGCGTAGGTGAGCACGTTTGTCTTGCCGCAGAAGGTGAGCTTCCTGCGCGGGCGCGTCATGGCGAGTTCGAACGCGTACCGGATGCAGCGCTCGACCCCCTTCCTCGTGTAGATCATCTCCTGGATTGCCACCTCGTCGGCGGTCCCCTTCTTCAAGAAGCCGCCGATTCCGGCATAGAGGTCCTCTGTATTCTCCCGCACCACGATAAAATCAATATCCTCCGGCTTTTTATTCTTGAGGGGGGTCTCCACCCCGGGATAGAGCTTCACGGGGCGCAGATTGATGTACTGGTCGAGCTCGAAACGCAGCTTGAGCAGGATCCCCTTTTCAAGAATCCCCGGCTTCACGTCGGGATGCCCGATCGCCCCGAGGTAGATCGCCCTGAACCGCTTAAGCTCATTCAGGGCGGAATCCGGGAGTGTCTCGCCGGTCCTTTTATAGCGCGACCCGCCAAAATCATACTCACGCGTCTCGAGTTTGAAACCATACCTGCCGGCGGCCGCGCCGAGCACTTTCACACCCTCACGGATGACTTCGGGGCCCGTACCGTCGCCGGGGATTACCGCAATCTCGTATTTTCTTCCCATTGTGTCCCCCTCTTAATATAGTGTTCTCACTAGAACCACTGAAGACACTGAATTCACTGAATCACTATTTTCCGTGTTTCTTCTTTTCAGCGTCTTCAGTGGTTTTTAGAATCCTTTTTACGTATGCCATGAGGCCGCCGACCTTCACCAGCTCCTCCATGAAGGGGGGTATGGGCACGATACGGTAGTCCTTCCGCCTGGTCAGGTTTTTTATCAGGCCCTTTTCGGTATCGATTTCCACCTCGTCGCAGGCAGTTATCCCCCCGCTCGCCTCGGGAGACTCAAATATGGGCAGCCCGATATTGAACGAGTTGCGGTAAAATATCCGCGCAAAAGACACTGCGATCACCGCGCTCACCCCGGCTGCTTTTATGGCGATCGGCGCGTGCTCGCGGGATGAACCGCACCCGAAGTTCTTGCCTCCCACGATGATGTCTCCGGGTTTCACCTTTGCTGCGAACCCGGGGTCCACATCCTCCATGCAGTGCTGCGCGAGCGCGGCCGGATCAATGGTGTTGAGATACCGACCGGGAATGATCTCATCCGTATTTACGTCATCGCCGAATTTCCACGCCCTGCCCTTGATTTTCATGAGAACTCTTCTTTAACTATTATCACAGATGCACACAGATGAACGCAGATAAACACAGATGCTCACTACGGTTGAAAGTGTACAATTGAAAGAATATTGTGTGCCTTATATTTTACACCCCACACTTTGAACTGTCGGCTATGGTAATCATCTGCGTGCACCGCGTTCCCGCCTCTTTTAAAAAATCTGTGTATATCTGTGCCAATCTGTGTGCATCTGTGGCGAAAGTTAAATATTATCCGGGGAGCAAATCCTCCCCGCCACCGCGCTCGCTGCCGCGACCGCCGGTCCGCTGAGGTAGACCTCGCTCTCCTGGTGCCCCATCCGGCCCACAAAGTTCCTGTTCGTGGTGGCGAGCGCCCGCTCACCGGCCGCGAGCACCCCCATATGGCCGCCGAGACACGGGCCGCAGGTCGGCGTCGATACCGCTGCCTCAGCACTGATAAAAATCTCGAGCAGTCCCTCTCTGAGCGCCTCGCCGTACACCTCCTGCGTGGCAGGGATCACGATCAGCCTCACGTTTCTGTGCACCCTCCTGCCCCTGAGGATGGCCGCCGCAATCCTCAGGTCATCTATCTGACCGTTCGTGCAGGAGCCGATCACGACCTGATCGATTGACACCTCCCCTACCTCGCTGATGCCCCGCGCATTTTCGGGGAGCGAGGGAAAGGCGACCTGCGGCTCGATATCCGCGACATCATACTCGATCGTCCTCTCATAGCGAGCATCCTCATCGCTCGCGTACAGGCGTGGTTGACGATCCGTTCGCCGGCGCACATATTCCAGCGTGATTTTATCTGGACTGATAATGCCGCACTTGCCGCCCGCCTCAATGGCCATATTGCACATGGTAATCCTGCCGGCCAGGGGGAGCTGTTCAATTGCCCCTCCTGTAAACTCCATCGCTTTATAGCGCGCGCCATCCACCCCTATTTTACCTATGGTATAGAGTATGAGGTCCTTCCCGCCGACCCACTTCCTCAATTTCCCCCTGTAGACGAACTTGATGGACTCAGGGACACGGAGCCACGCCTCTCCCGTGGCCATTGCCGCAGCGAGATCCGTGCTCCCCACGCCGGTGGCGAACGCCCCCAGCGCCCCATAGGTGCAGGTGTGGCTGTCCGCGCCGATGATCAGGTCTCCCGGCAGCACAAGCCCCTTCTCCGGCAGCAGGGCATGCTCAATGCCGCATCGGCCCACATCATAGTAGTGTGTCAGCTGCTGCTCGCGGGCAAAATCCCTCAGGATCTTGCTCTGCCCGGCTGACTTGATGTCTTTGTTAGGGGTAAAATGATCCGCGATGAGGATGACGCGGTCCCGATCAAAGACCTTTGTGGCGCCGATTGCTCTGAACTCCTTGATGGCGATCGGCGCGGTGATATCGTTTCCGAGCGCAATGTCAACCGACGGCATGATCATATCACCGGGAGAGACCGATTCCCTCCCCGCATGGGCGGCCAGTATTTTCTCAACGATCGTCATTCCCATGAGCACCCATCCGTAAAGCCTAGAAGTGTTGATTATATACCAGCACCGAAGTAAAAGCAATTGACAAACCGGTCCTTTACCCCTGATAATAAGGCGATTTAACACTCGGACAGCCTTTTTTTGTTCTATCTATTGGGATTTTGGATTTGGGATTTGAGATTTCCTAGCGGGGCTGTAGCTCAGTTGGGAGAGCGTTTGACTGGCAGTCAAAAGGTCACGGGTTCAAATCCCGTCAGCTCCACCATTACTACAGGTGAAAGTTAAAATCCTAAAGCTAAAAAAAGCGGGAGAGCGATCGTGGGACAGAAACCACCCGAGGGATCAGAACGGCGAAAGCAGGAGCGCGTGATGGCCGACCTCCCCGTGCGCCTGACCATCATCGATGAGTCGGCGGCAGCTCCCGGCTTAAAATTCTACGGGGGCCGGGTCATCAACCTCAGCGAGGAGGGCATTGCCATAGAGACGTATGTTTCCTCCGGCGTCGAGGTTCTCCGAAATGGCCAGCAGGTATCCGCCGAAATCGCACTGCCCGACTCCCGGGACGCGATTACAATAACGGGCGGGGCGACGTGGGCTGCGAAAATCCACAATCCCTTTGACCAGTCCGCCATTCTCCGCGTGGGGCTGAAAATCAGCGAGATATCCTCTCCGCACGCCGAGAGGCTCGGAGCCTATATCGACCAGGAACTGGCCGCTTCACAGTGACTTCCACCACTTTTCCAGTTTCTCTTTGCACAATAAGACATAATCCCTGTCGCGAGAAAATATCTCCAGAGTGATGGTTCCATCATAGTACTGCTTCAGACATTTGATGACGTTTTCCCAGTCGATTGTACCTGCCCCCAGCGGAATATGCAGGTCTCTGTTCCCGTCGTTATCGTTCGCGTGGATATGTTTTAACCTATCATGAAATTTATTAATGAACTGCTCCGGCCTCCTCCCGAAAAGATGTGCGTGCCCGATATCGAGGTGCAGATAGAGGTTCGGTACGCTCTGCAAAATCTCGGAGACGCTCTCTATGCTGTCATGGCAGGTATCGACGGGTTCGTACATGAGACTAATGTCGTGCTTCTTCGCGCTCTCCACAAGTTTCCTCAATGTTCCGACCTGAAAATCTATGCCCTCTTTCGTTGAAAACATCCGAGGCGGCCAATTGGCATGGATAGTTACATAGGGCACCGTGAGCTTCGAAAAGTAAACAAAATATCTCTGCATCTCTGAGATTGCGGCATCTCTCAGTGATGGTACGGGGGATCCGACCGGCAAGTACCATGCGGTATGACCGACAACGCCGAGCCCGTACGTCTTCAGGAGTTCGCGTATTTTCCGAATATCAATTTTCTCGGGAACTGCCTGATCCTCTTCCAGGAATAGATCAACGAAATCGAATCCGTTCCTGCCGATCCATTCTATCTCGTCAAGGATGTTCTTCCGCGGATTATTGGCAAAGCCTATTTCCACAGCTTACTCCACCTGCGCGCGACCAGAAACCGCATTACAGTCCCAGCACTACATTGTTCCTTATGCTTTCAGCCTTACACTTTAGGTTGTAGTGCTGGTCGGATTTACTGAACGCTGCTCGCTTGTCCCGAGATATACCGCGGGAAACCTATTTTGAGCGGCGTTCAGTGGCTGTTTCTGGATAAGTATAATAAATCTTGTGGAGATCCCCCAAGTAATCATTTGATTGCAAACCTCAAGACAGTCCCCCGCAGGCTCCAGGTTTTTAGCACCCTCTAAAAGCTCATTAAAAGGCATAATCCCCGGTGGCTCTGGAAGGTCCCCGCATCACCGTGAGATGGTGCGGGGGATTCCTTTCTCGCCTGGGGAGACACCCTCTCCGCTTCCACTCCGCTTATGATGGGGAAGCTTTATTGGGGTGTCGTGGACGCTTAAATGCGTATGCCGATAACATTCGCGTGAGTCAAGGAGGATTATTTAGCATTCCAATTGTGGATGCTGAAGGGAATGGCTCAATAATTGGAGCCAAGAACATGATTTATCTAAGCTGGGCAGCTAACAAAATCGTATACGCTGCCAAAATTTCATCTGTTTTTGGTGATCCCCTTCGACTTCCCCCACAGGCTTCCTGCTTGAAGGAAAAGAAATTCCGGTATTATCACGGCTCTGGATTAAATCCTATGCGGCGCCTCAGCTTTTCAGGCGGGGCCGTAAGCTGATGGATAGCGTCAAAAATCGAGCGGATCTGGCCATCGTGTTTTTCGATTCTCCTCTCAAGGGTACTCAATTGGAGGGCGAGATCTTTGTGTGTCGCCAAAATTTCCCTCAGTCGCACGAATACCCGCATTATTGCGATATTTACTTGGATGGCCTTTTTACTCTTGAGCACACTGGACAACATGGCGACTCCCTGTTCAGTGAAAGCATAAGGCAGATACTTGGCATGCTCCCCTCGTTTTAAGGTGCCAAACTGGCACCTTAAAGCGGTGTACTCTTCCTTCAATAGTTTAAGCAAGAAATCGGAAGGGAATCTTTCAATATTTCTTCTTACCTGCCTTTTGAGATACTTGACCTCTACTCCATACAGATCGGCTAAATCTCGGTCGAGCATCACCTTCCGGCCTCTTATTAGGTAGATTTTCCGTTCAATCCGCTCTGCCGGAATGAGCTCTTTCATGCACCCATCCTTTCTGGCGACTGGTGTGTGAAAAAGCAGAATCGCTTTTCAAGCCTCACCTTATTAGACGAAGTGAGCGGGGATTTTATTCCCGGAAAAGTGAAATATTTTTCGAGGGGCCGATGGGTGCTTCAATGCGTGTGCCGATTACATTCACGCAAGTCAAGGCGGATGGGTGTGGTATTCATTGATGGGGGCAATGATATTAAGGAAAAAATATTCTTGCAAAGACAGCCGATTCCTATTCAATCCACTCCATCTTCTGTTCATGTCTGTACTTTTTTAAATCCTTTACGCTTGTATGTTCCAGAAGCCGCAGATTATTCTTCGCGATCTTGTAGTCCGGCTTTAATGCCAATGCCCTGTGCAAACATCTGAGCGCCTCTTTTTTATTACCCAGCATAATATTCGCTACCCCCATATTTCCCCAGACTACATGGTTTCGATCGCAAATCTCTGTATACTGTTGATACTTATCAAGCGCCTCTTTGTATCGGTCTTGCTTGGTCAAACTGAGCGCCGCTCCAAACAACTCTTCCGCCTCCTTTTCCCTCCTTGTGGTTATGTGGAACTGGCGCGCCGAGACTCGTATCAGGATATCCGTATCCTCATTTCCCAATCTCTGTCTCTCTTCAAGGATAACTTCTCGGGGGCTCTTCCCGTCCAACTCGGGAGTTTTGGTATCCAGCCATTTTTGCTGAGCCTTGGCTATGGCCATATCAAGCTTCTTCATGTCTCGATACCGATCCGGTTTGACCATATCATGCAAGAAACCCGTCATTTCACTCAACAGGGCCCGTTCCTGCGGCCCGCGAATAAATGACTTTCGCCTCTCTTCAGGGGAAAGACCGCCCATCGACTCATGCGGCATCTTGTTCCACAAAGCATGCATAAGCTCAAGAAGGTATTGGCAGCCTTCTTCAGAAGGAAATACTGCCTTTTTCATCACGCGTGCGATAACCTCGAAAGGTTCATCAGATTTTTTAAAACCGTCAATCATCTCGACAAATGTAGTGTCCGACAAACCAGCCTCCTCCAGCTTTTCTCGTATCTCCTGCTCGAGCACTTCCATATCCATTTGGTCAGGATTTTTTCTTACACTAATGTTGGAAAAAATATCAGCCATATCCCGCTGATTTAATGCCATATTCCTTTTCTGATCACGCATCTTCTTATAGAATAGCCTGATCCCATAAAGAACTTCCTCGGAATAGGCGTAACCCGCTCCCGAAAGAATATAATGATCCTCAAATGACAGCACTCTGCCGAATATACACTGCCCCTTGCGGAGTTGCTTCGTGCCGGTCCGCTCCCGAACCAGATACTCCTTTTGGCTGGCGAGATTTTTTGCTATCAGTTCCTTGCCGATTTTTACGGCCCTTACTTCAAATACGCCGTACACATTTTGCTTGAACAACTCATATATCCGCCGCTCCGCGATGGGCATATCCCTGTGCAAATCTATGAAATACTGAAGAGGCGTCCTGTCCAGTCCCTCGAGTTTGCGATCAAAGATAAACCAATCCTCAAACATCGCCTCCCACTGCTCATATATCGACGGGAAATGGGGGAATTCACCCTCTGCCTGTTGATACTCCCTCACAAGCCTTTTATCATCATGGATAAATGCTTTTAACCTGGATAAATATATATTTTTCACCCCCTGATTATCAGTGGACATACGCATACCTCTTCCATGACGGATTTATTTTGCGGAAGCCTTTTGTGCCTTTTACGCCTTGCTTCGTGGACTCTTTTTGGAAATTTCATTCACTATGAAATACAACACACAATGCAATCCGTTCAAATATCTCAGAATCTCCCTAAGCAGGAACTCCCCTACATCCGTTGATTCCAATTTGCGTACCGTCGCCTCATCCACTCCCATCAAATCAGCCATTGTTTTAACGCTGATCCGCTTCCGCTGTCTGGCATGCTTGAGCAAGTGCCCGAGCATATTCACATTCTGCGATCAGGCATTGGACACCATTATTGTGCTTTTCGGCAGCCCGGTCCGCTCCACCATTCGCTCAAGCAGTTTCTCCTCAAGTGAATCCCCGAAGTTGTTATTTATCATTTTGCTTCTCCGGGGGCTCCCCATCTTCGATCTCATGAGTGAACCTGTCCCGGCTCAGCCAGAATGAGCAGAAGGGGCATTTCGTGCCCTCCGGATAATCCATGCCCTCTTCATGGGGGCATCCAATGATTGTGCCCAAGCCGACAACGCGCTTCACGTTGTGGGCTTTCAGAAATGCCATGACCTGCTCGCCGATCTTCGGATTTCTTCGTACATCAATCCGCCCGGAAACCCATCTCTCAATCGGCCCCGGCTCGGATTTCTCATCCGGTATGATTCCGATGACCACTTTGGTGGCATGTTTATTGTCAGGGCCATAAAAAGCTATCGTGGCGGCGGGATATTCCCGTTTTCTTCCAACATGTTTCTTTTTCATTACCGCATGCTCTTTGTTTTGCGCGCGCGCTAAAAGCTTCTAAAAGCTGTTTAATAAGCTCGGCCTAGCAGAATTGACACTCATCGAATTACAAACTAGGCTTTCTTTCCCTATGGCGCTTTACATGGAGGGCCTTCCATTCCAGCATGGGCTGTTTGCCGATTCGCTCAACCATGTCTTTATCCTTTGTGAGGAGGGATGGCTTGATCTCCCCATGGTCCAGTAAATTATCCAGGAATTCCATCTCGGGTTTTGAAAATGGAAGTACGACCTCTAGGGCTTGGCGGCATTCATCCACCAATCGTTTTGCCCAAGCATTTAACTTGCCGATATCGGCTATGGTCTCCTTCCCAAATAATGGAAGTAACTTGTCTTCCATCTCTGCAAGGTCATAGCCTACATCATCCAGAGAGACAGTGCGCCAATCTTTCCGATTTAACGCCCCATAGACTATAAATGCCAGTCGGAGGCGTCGGGAATCTAAGTCTCCCCACATGAGGAGCTGATGCACATCGAACAGGTCGCGGCTAGTGGTCCTTGAGAGCAGGGCTGCCATCTTACCTGCGGCAAGCTCATGAATATCAATAACCGGGATTCCCATGGCTCTATAGGATCCGACTGGCTGGGAATTGAGAGTGACGACTGGCCAAAGGGGCACTCTGAACATAAAGTTCAGGTCAACTTCCAGGTTTCCCTTTTGCGTTACTTCGCTGTCATACTGCAGCAACCACTTTCCACCAGCATGTTCAGTCGGCATATGGCGGACACCAAACCCCTCACGCTGGCAGACCGCCTTTACTGCCTCCTCTATCTTAGCCCGCTCTTCGAGCATGGTTTTTGCTTTGGCGGCACCAATATAGTTCATATCGATATCAATAGACAACCGTGGCAGGTTTAGAAGAAACAAGTTTAATGCTGTACCGCCCTTTAGCGCCAGCCGCTTTTCTAGAAATGGATGGGAATGGAATCTTTCTAGGAGATTAAGCAAATGGATAGCTTTCTCGAGAAGCTCAGATCGGAACCCAGTTGTCTCAGCCCCGGCAAGAAGCTTTTCCTTGGATATCCTCACAGTATCTCTTCCCAGGATCGTTCAGATACATTCTCCGGGACAACCAGATTCCAGTGGGCCATAAACCGCCCCGCCCTCTTGCCATTTCTCTCCATATAATGAGGTTTGTTCGGCCGACATTCTCTCAACCGTTCGAGGTGGCTATCATTTGCCATTAGAGTATCCCGATGTTGTTCCAGGAAAAAGCCGACCTTTGCCACGGTAGTTGCATTGCCAAGGAGTATTGCATACTTTATAACTTGCTCCAGCTCGAAGAACTCGACTGATTCCAGGGATCGCCAGATCTCTTCCCAGCTCCCCCCGAGGTCCGGTCGATCAAGTACGTCAACAAGTGTCCGCTCAAAACTTGTAACGCGCACTATAAGACCTGCCCTTTCAGATTCTTTAACGCCGTATAGATCCTCTTTCTTATCTCTAAGTTTCTTGGGGAATAAAACCCCACGGAACCTTTGAGAACGGAAAACCAGAGGTCGCGATGCCCGGTTTGTAAGATATTGGAATTGTTCAGTAACTGAATACGCCTTGCCATGAAACTCGAGGGCGGTGTGGTAGGCTAGTACCGCATCGTCTGACATCTTGGCCGCGAGCAAGTACGGGTCGACCGGGCATGCATTGGGCTTTACTCCCGGGGGCACTACAATAAAAAGGCCCCGGCGCACACGGACTATCCGCCCAGTACGGCAATGGTAGGCAAGCAAAGCCTCCAGCGTTTTAACGCTCCGTGGCTCCTCAGCGCTGCTAAATGCCACAAATTCCTGATGGGTAAAAACCGGATGCCTGGCAAAGAATCCTTGAAGTCCCATAGCTCTTTCTCTTGATGTTAGCTATCAATACACCTAATAATATTAGGGGTATCGATCAATATTATCAAGCGTTAAATTCAACTCATTGCCTGTATCGAAAAATCATGTATGATGTATTTGGCAAGCAAAGGGCAGGGCAATATGTGGTGGGCCTGGCTGATTTCATTATGGGGCGGTTACAAGATTTCTGAGAAGGTTTGCGGTCCGTGGATTGACCAGAATTTTATGAAGCCTCCCCCTCCCCAATCCGCTCCTCTGTGGCCGGGCTCGTGTAGCCGAGACTTGTAGCCGAGACTTTAGTCTCGGATCTTCAATCTCGGCTCCGCAGGCTCGGAGTCCCCTCAGAAATATGTGTTCCCCTTGCTGACGCAAGGACGAGCCGCTTCCCACCCCCAGTCCCGCTTTGCGGGACAGATCGGGCGGTCAATAACTTGTCCTGTGCTTGTCGAAGTGAGCATGATTGCATTCTGCGTTCCTAACGTATGATCGAACTGTAAAGCAAATCTTCATTTTTCTCTTTGAATTCATCCCATTGGAAAACGCATTGAATTCCCTGAATCTGAAGAGATGGATTCGACTGATTCAAGCCGTCAAGGTACATTTTCCAACCCGCAACCAAGTGGGCATTGAACTGGCGAGGGAGGTCAGGATGAATCCCGCCCAGATATTTATCTGATACCTGGGATGCTGATGTGAGACCATTTCTTATCGAAATCTTCATTTTCTCTGTCTGATCGCGATCTAGCTGGACTACTTCACCTCTCTCATCGGACATCATGGAATGTGCTCGGATAAAAGACATGATTGCAGTCTTGCAGAGAGCTTTCTCAGGTGATTTCGTCCCCGTAACACCTGCTTCGTAGGCTGCATCTGGATTGCGATCAGCAATCCAAACGATGGTTTTCGCATGGATCCATTGCATTCCCATTGCGATGCCAACAAGAAAAATGGAGCCGGCAAGGAAGTAGCCACAAGCATCCGCGCGGCTTTTGGCTTTTGACTGAATTACCTCTGGGATTTTCTTCAACGTCGACCACCAAAGTCCACCTGGCATTAGTAGTGAGAACGGCCACACAAAGAGGAAGATAATGATCCCCACAAAACCAAACACCGCGCGCAACACGCGGAGGTATGCTATTGTCTGGATACCCCCTTGGATGAACGCTCCAATACACCCAATGACGAGGAAGAGCGCGATGGGGATGGTGACGAGAGAAACGATCCCGCGTGTGAACCACCATGAGATTCCCGATGTGCTTTCGTTCTGGATATCAAAATGGGATATTTCCATTTTGATTAAGCATATAGCGACTACTACCATTGCTAGTCCTGCCAGACCTTGGATGTGATTATCCTTTAAACATGCACCAAGGGCTGAAATAACACCAAGTAGTAGAGTGATTATTATCAATGTCAACTTGACAGTATTCTTTTTGCTGGGAGCGATCTTTATACCTACAACGATAAAAGCAGCTGCCCTGGAGCAGCCGCTTGCAATCCATCGTAACCATTCAAATCCAAAGAGCCCGTAAGCGAATATATTTATCAGTGCGCCAATAGCAATTGATGCAACGAAAGCAATCGGAATGAAAAAGATCCAACGGATTATATTCATCGATTTTTCATGCCTATCCGGCAACACGTACCGCTTACAGATTTTTCAGGTAAGGTGCCGTGTGTAGTTGGCCCCCGACTTAAATAAGACTAGCTCACAATCTCTATCGGTTTTGGCCCAAGAAAGCCATCACGCTTATATCTATCCAACACCTTATTCAACATGTCGGAAGAACTTTCCACTTTATTGAAATATTTGTCCTTTGCAGCAACTAATTCATCGCGAAAATTCCCAGCGTTTAAAACAATTTGCCCAGTCTTAGATTTTTTTAAATAAAGTTCGGGATGATTATGGGTAAGCGCGTACCTTTTGCCTTTTATAGTAAACATATGCACCAGGCCGTTGCGTAAACTATCATATAAACCATCTGCGTCATAGAGACCCCTGGGGAAATAAGCATCGATAAATCCAGTATAAGCTTTCCTAACGCCGCCCTGTGTACTTTTCCCCCACCAGAAACCAGCTAGATAATCTATTGCACACGACATGAAGATGAAGCCAATCAAAGCATCCCGGTAATATACTAGTCTATTAACTGGGCCAATAACCCAATCATCAAAGTGGGGTCGAAAAGCTTTCTGGAACCAGTTAAGTTTCTCAGCTTGAAGTGACTGCAGAGCTGGAACAGGCTCCAGACTTAGCAAACGGCCCTTGGTATTATCTGAAATTTGTTCTCTCATAAGTTTTGCCCTTAAAAGCTTCCTATAAATTACTTAATGGGCCAACGTGAAGCTCATCTGCTTGAGCAAACTAAAGCGCTTGCCCTGAACATCCGCCCGTTTGCGCATCCGCATCGGCTGCCCCCGAATTTATAATACGATTCAATTAATTTTTCGTATTATTGATTTTCCAAACTCGTACTTGAGATTATTGAGGGCTATATTCTAAATGTTTTTTATCTCTTTATAATTTTTGATCAGCTTTTCTATTCCTGCCCTATTCAAATAGCCGCTCTGGCCTTGTAGTTTTAAATCTGCCTCAATAAACTCAATTAGGTTGTTTGGTTTTATTATCTTCATCCTAATGCGCGCAATGAAACCGTATTGCCTCGCTCTCATTAAAATGCGAAAGATAAGTTGATCATTTGTAATTCTTCTTCTAATCTTATAAAAATAATACCCATCCGCTACAGCTACAACTGATGCCTCTGGTATACCAATTATTATTTCATCAGATATTGAGCTAACGGCAATATTAATATTCAGGGTCAGTATTAATATTCAGGGTCAGACCTCGCCTATTGACAGAAAAGAAGCGGGATTATATCTATCTGTCAATAGGCGAGGTCTGACCCTGATTGCCTATTCACTACATTGGTCCTTATGCTTTCATCCTTACACTCTAGGCTGTAGTGGTGGTCGGGGCGCTCCGATTTTAATCGGAGGACCTCCCCGATCTTGATCGGGGCGCGCTAGCCCCGCTCGTTTGCCCCTTTTACCTGGAACTATAAACTGGAAACCGGTGTTGCTGTAGTAATGGTCGGGGCGGGCGGATTCGAACCGCCGACCTCTTGGTCCCGAACCAAGCGCGCTAGCCAGCTGCGCTACGCCCCGACACAGTTCGTGAAGCGTCGTACGTGAAACGTGAAGCGTATTATAACTCCAAGGGCACAAAGCCATACGCTCGCACAAAATAATATTCTTCCCCCAAAGTAATCACTTCTAGCCAGCAGTAATATTTTCTAACTCAATTTTGGGGTGATCAGGGCTTAATTCCAGATGCTCGGAGGCATCCAGAACCTCTATCCCAACAATTTCCTCCCCAGGCCCAAAATCAATGGCGATATCCTCGGTAATTCGCATCGTCGTTACTTCAATCGGGCCCTTTTTAAAAGAAATATACGCGGCATCTACTTTGGGATCATACTTAATCTTCATATTTTTTCCCTCCGAAATAAAATACGGCTCTTGCCAGATTTTTGTGCTAAAGTATGCGGTAATTAAGCTGCAATAACCTGCTGATGAAGGAGATAATGATATTAGGTTCCTTTTTCCACCCTCCCCCCTTGTGGGGGAGGGAAGGATGGGGGGCGAACTACAGTTTCTCGTTATTGGTTTCTAGTAACTAGTGACCAGAGACTAGTAACCGTAGTTTACACCCCCACCTAACCTCCCCCATCGGAGGGGGAGGGATATAGTGCATAATCTTGGGATCGCAAAAATCCGGTTTGAGCCCGAGAATATAATCTTCTTCATATAACTTGCATTGCCTATACTATCCCGCGGTTCCGAACCAAGCGCGCTAGCCAGCTGCGCTACGCCCCGATAAAACAGGGGGAAGGGATAAGAGATAAGGGATTAGGGAAATAATACCCTGAGCTTCCCCCGGATGATCCTACATCATATACTTCATTACTAGAAATCCAAGAACTATCAACACCACGAACAGAATGGAGAGCCAGTCAAAATATCTTTCCACGAATCTCTTGACCGGGGGGCCAAACACCCACAGCAGGGTGCTGACGCCGAAGAAACGACCCGCGCGGCCAAGAATGGACGCAACCACCAGCGTTGAAAACGGAATCCCGAAATAGCCGCCGGCGACCGTGAACACCTTGTACGGGATCGGCGTGAAGGCGGCGGTGAACACCGCGAGGAACGCGTTCTGATCGTACAGATCCTTGACCCGCAGGAACACCGAGGTATCGGACACATAGGGAGAACCCGCGGGATAACCATAGAAGGTAAACCCAACCTCGGTGACCACCCGGGCGCCCTCGTGCGCCACCCCGTACCAGATGCTCTTCCCCACGACAAGCGCCACGATCTGGTTCACGATGCCGAAAAATTCGTGGCCCAGATAGTAGCCGAACATGCCTCCCACGACCGAACCCACCGTGCAGATCGTCGCGTAATAGAAGGCGCGGTCGCGGCGTGCAAAGACGAGCGCAATCAGGAGCACATCGGGCGGCACCGGGAAAAAAGAGGATTCGCTAAACGCGAGCAGGATAAGGGCGGGGGTCCCGTAGGGCGTATGAGCCCAGTGCAAGACCCAGTCATATAATCTTCTCACCAGATGCATAGATCCCTCAAATAAATCCCAAATCCCAGAGAAAAATCCCAAATCCCAAACCCCAAATCCCAATAATCTAAGCCTTTGAAAACATCGGCCGGCGACCCAAAGCCTCTGAGCGACAGTTATAAACCGTCTTTCCAGCCGAACTCCCCGAGGAGCGGCACAAAGACACAGCCGCAGACAGGCTCCTCAGCTACCTTCCCCTTCACCTTCCGCACGATCATGAGCTCCTGCGACCAGCCCCCTCCCACCGGGATCACCAGCCTGCCCCCCTCGGCGAGTTGCGCGACAAGTGGCTCCGGGACGCAAGGAGCTCCCGCGGTGACCAGTATCCCATCGAATGGGGCCTCCTCGGGCCATCCCCTCGTCCCATCCCCCACAAGGAAACGGACATTATTATACCCCAGTTCCTTCAGGATTGATTCGGCATTTTTCGCGAGCGAGGCAATCCTCTCGACCGTGAACACCTCTGCCGCAATAGTCGCGAGGATCGCGGTCTGGTAACCCGAACCAGTTCCGATCTCGAGGACGCGGTCGCTCCCCGTGAGGTCAAGACACTGCGTCATCAGCGCCACCATGTAGGGCTGGGAGATGGTTTGCCCTTCCCCGATCGGCAGCGGGTGGTCTGCGTAGGCCGAATGCCAAAGCGCCGTTCCCACAAAACGATGCCGCGGCACGCTCATGAAGGCGCGCACCACCTCCGGATTACAGATCCCGCGAGGCGTGAGCTGCTGCTCAACCATGAGCATGCGCTGCCGCGCGAACTCTTTTTCGTCCATTGCCGTACCAGCAGGCGAAAAGTTGCCCACAACCGCAGGACACACCCTCAAGGCTGAGCCACGGGGTTCCCTCCCATGGGATGAAACAATTCACCGCCCGAGCGTGTGCTTCACCACCAGCTTGATGAACCTCACTGTATCAACAAGAGGGTTTATCCTGCTCTTCTCACAACCGTAAATAGTCCTGACCGGGATCGATGAGATCGTGCAGCCCGCTCTTCCGGCTTCGATGAGCATCTCTGACTCTGTGTCGTATCGCGACGTTTCGAATTTGATATTGCGAAACGCTTTTTCACTGATGAGGCGGAATCCGCACTGGCTGTCGGGGATTCGCTGCCCGGCGAGTCGCGACACGAAATACGAGGTGACCTTGTTCGTGAGGTAACGGACGAGCGGCATGCGTTCCGTTTCGCCCATCCTGTTGCCGACTACTATGTCCGCTCCCTCCCCCTGCGCCGCCTCCAAGAAAAGGGGGATCTCTCTGCAGTCGTGCTGGCCATCCGCATCAAGGATGACAACGGGGTCATAACCCTCCTCGAACGCCTTTGACAGACCGGACCTCAGCGCAGCCCCCTTCCCGAGATTCCGCCTGTGGGTCACCACCTCGGCGCCCGCGTCACGCGCGGCGCGCGCCGTCCCGTCGGCCGATCCATCGTCAACGACGATCACCTTTGTCACATAGCAGGAGACGCCGGCAACGGCCTTTCCTATGTGCTTCTCCTCATTAAATGCGGGAATCAGTGCGCACGGCTTCATCACGCCTCATTCCATACCCTGTAGAATGCGAACCACTGCGATGGATAGCGTGAAATATATTTCTCTATCAGGCCGACCACGGCTTGATTGATCGCATTCACTTTTTGATCGAGCGGCATATCGCTATCTACATCTATAGGCTCTTCCACCACCAGACGGAACCGCCCCTCTGTTTCCTGGATGCAGAACGCGGGGACCACAGGGGCTCCGCTCTTCGCCGCCATCTCCGCAGGGCCCCGCGGGATGCTCACCTCCCTGCCAAATAAATTAATGCGATACCCGCTCCGATCCACGTCCCTGTCTGCCACGAACGCGACCATCTCTTTCCGCTTGAGCGCCTTGAAGCAATCCCATGCCGCATGCCCGAGGGCGACCGGGCGAATGCCGCCCGACATTCTCAACCGGGCAAAAAAACCGTCAATCCTCCTGTCCTTCATCCTGAGCGCAACCGCATGCAGCGGCAATCCCATGCTCGCCGTGGCCGCCGCGCCCATTTCCCAGTTCCCAATATGAGCCGTGACCGAGATCAGCCCGCGGCCCAGCGAAAATGCGTTTTGGAAACGCTCGAAGTGACTGAACCTCAGCAAGCCCGTTTCAATATCGGCGCGCACCCTGTTGAGACGCATGAAATCTATGATGTGCACCGCGAAATTCTCAAACGTCTCCCTCGCGAGGCGCCTCACTTCGCGCCGCCCCTTCCGCGTCACCGTGTCGCAGCAGGTAGCGGAGCAGACGTGCCTGAGATTGCTGATCACCGCCCTCCTGGCACCGTGGTCAAAAATAAAGCAGATATCGGCGAGCCGCCTCCCCACCCAGATACTTATCGGGCGCGGCATCACCTCTATGCTCAACTTTGCCAGATTATACGCAATGAACAGTAGCATAGCAGCGGCCCACACACCTTTCCTCACACGTGAAGAAATTCGGCTCTTGCCGGATTTTTGTGATCCCAAGAGCATGCTATATCTCCCTCCCCCCTCGCCCAAGGCGAGCAAGTCTGAAGCTTGTCCGCCTCTGGCGGAGGGGAGGTCAGGAGGGGGTGAGAACTATAGTTTCTGGTGACTAGTAACGAGAAAACAGGAACTGCTTTTATCGCCCCTCCATTGCGGCACCCCATACGTAATGGGTTACTTATGGGGGGCAGATGTGATATTATGGTGGTGTAGGGGCGCGATTTATCGCGCCCGGGTTCGATAAATCGAACCCCTACAGATTCATACCACCCATAAGTAACCCATTACCCCCATACTTATAGCACAGCGGCGTCAACACGGCAACGGAGAAAGACACCTCTTGGAGAATCCCAAATCGCAAATCCCAAATCCCAACAAAATCCCAAATCCCAACAAAATCCCAAATCCTCCGTCAGGCCCGGCGGCTCTGCCGGACGGGCAAATCCCAAATACCAAATACCACCCCTCACAAGCCTCGAATCAGAAACAATGCCGGGTTTACGAAATATAACGTAACTACTGAATTCTGGCTCCTGAGCAGTTACAATATAACAATAAAAAAGCGCACCTTTAGAAATACGATCTGTGAGGGGCTGCGGCGGGCCAACGCACCTGAAACGGAGTCCTGCGGAGAGCGAAGTCGCGGACCTAGCGAAGGGATGCCAATCTCATCGAATCGCGAACGATGTGGAGCCGAGGCCGGAGCGCCAGTTTCTGGGGTTGAACACCGAGGTCCCCGACGTATTCAGCACGCCGTAGACAGTGTAGATGCCCGAGGGGAACGACCCGCCGATCTTGAAAGAGCCCAAGGGGAGCGAGCTATAGACACCTATCACCAGCTCTTTATAAACGGCCGCTGACGATCGCTTCCACCGGCCCTTTGACAGAAACAGCAAGGTGCCATTGGGCGTGCGCACGGCGATGTAAAGGTCACCGAGATTGTGGAACGCATTAGTGCTATCAGGCCACATTTCGACTCTCAGCGCGATAGTATCTCCCCACGTGTAGATTGTGGCATTAGTGCCAGGCTGGATCCGCGGATACTTAGGCGGGGGTGTGGGCGTGGGGGTGGGTGTGGGCGTGGGGGTGGGTGTGGACGTTGGAGAGGTCGGCGTCCCGGTAGGAGTCGGCGTTGGCACCGCGCCTATGACCGTCAACGTCACATCACTATTCGATACCCGGTCCCCCGGATTTGTCACAATGACTGCCCACGTTCCCACGCTGATCGCGCCGGGATCGTATATCACGAGCAGGCTCGTGCCATCGCCCTCCGGCGTGAGGGAAGGCCATGTGTAACCGCCTATGGTGACACTGCAGCCGACGATAAAGTAACGGCCGGTGATCGCCAGGGTGCCGGAATAATTGTTGTTAATAGGATTGGGGCTGATGCTGAAAACCTGCGGCGGGGGTGGAAGAACGATGGTAAAGCCGGGGGCACCGGTGCTCCCCCAGATATCATCCTGGCCGTCCGGGTTGACCACCCTCACCGCGTAATCGCCGATTGCCATTCCCGCGGGGACAGTGGCGGTGAGCGTTGTGGACGTGGCAAAGTTTATATTTGAGCACGCCGTGTCAGTGCTCGAGGGGAGGGGCCCCCTCAGATATACTGCAGGCGTCTGCCTGAAATTGATCCCCGCGACGATGATGTCAGTGGTCGCACTGTCAAGACCCCAGTTCTTCCTTCCCGGCAGGCCAAAGTCACCGCCATCTGCGCCGTCTTCCCGGCTCACGCTAGTAATGACCGGGGCCGGAAGCACGGTGGTGAAATCCTGGTTCGTGATGTCGGAGGGACTAGATACGCTGATGGTTACCGTCCGCGAGGAAGGGGTGAACGAGTAGCCGAGTTTTTGCGGCGCGACGGAATAGGGGGTCGCGCTCCGGAGGAGTCCATAGATGGTGTAGTAGCCGTATTCGTCGGTGATAGCTGCCAGGACGGTGTGGCCGGGGAACTGGGCGCCTATATCCACGGCTACCCGCACCCCCGCAACCGGGTCGCCAATAGTGTCCTCTATTGTCCCGGAAACCGAGTAGGTTCTCTTCTCGTCCGGAGTGCGGTGGGGGGTATAATGAACCGCCCCCAAATATAAATTCTCCACATGATCCCAGATATAGCGATTGATGACCTTGTCATTCGTGGTGACCCACCAGTTCCCCTCCGCCCACACCTCCAGCTGGTACAGGCTGGGGGGCAATGGGCTGCTGCTCTCCATTTCGATATTGAAGAGGCAGTACGGATCCTGGATCCCGTAGAACTCGTTCTGCCCCACGCTCGGGACATGTCCCGGCGGCCAGCTTCGATAAGGATTGGGTGCCCCCAGATCGCCCATATCGATGTTGTTGTAGCTGGTGAGGGGGCTGAAGTGATAGATATCGTTAAGATCGTTTGTCCCCGAACTCATCCCGCTGGTCTGGAGGGTATTGAAGGTGGGGGGGATTGCAGGAATAGAAATAATGTTTACCACAGTCCCCGAACTCCCGTCAGTGTCGTTATACACCGTCATCCCGATGGATGCACCGATCCCATAAAAGTTCACATTCGAATCAATGAGGAAAACGTCATCACCCCCTGTACAGGTTCCATAGTAGGGATATGCGAATCGAGGCCCGATCACGTGCATGATGCCCGCCTCGGGATTTATGCTGCCCCATGCAGGTCTGACATTCTTCATGAAACCGCCAATCCTGGAATACTCGACCTTGAACATATTCAGATTGTCATCCCACACGATCCCCTCTCCCTGGTCACCCAGCCCTATAATACTGCAGTTACTGGCATCCATACTGCACGTAGATGGGATCAGATTCCCCTGGAAGTTTCTGGTCTCATGCCCGATGATGCCGTTCACGGTGTCCGATACGGTGCTGTCGCGCATGGTCACATCGCAATTCATGTCGAGATCAACAGAGCCCGACGCGAATGCGCATCCGGTGAATGTCGGCTGTGCGCCTTCCGTTGCGTACACAGCCATTTTACTTTCTGTCAGAAAGCCCACATTGCAGTTCGTGATCGTGGGAGCGCTGTACGCCGTGCACTCAAACCCGATGGCTGCATTTATTACCGTGGATGTATTGATCGATGGGGAGGAATCGTCGTCGAAATACATACCCACCGACACATCATTGATGAGACAGTTGGACACAACCGGTGCGGTTCCGCCATAGAGCGGCCCATCACATGCCGTAAAATTGATCCCGTACACACTGTGATCGATATTGCAGTATTGGATTGTGCCGGTGGCTGTATTGTCAGAGAAGATTATGCCGAACCAGCCCTGGGCCCCGGTTCCAGTGCTCGTGAGGATGACAAGATCGGATGGGGTGCCGCTGATATTGAGCGTCCCGTAGACGATTATCTCGCTGCGATTAATATCCCATCCCCAGTGCGTGTCATCGCTGTTCTCCTGGAACCTGATGTCGCAGCCGGGACCTATGGTGAGCGTCGCACCTTCATCGATGGTGATGTCACCCGTGACCACGATGGGATTCATGGATTGGGTCCAGCTGACAGATCCATAGAGCGTCTGGCCGGGCACCATCGTCTGCGCCTCCAGCGAGAGGGGCAGGAGGAACAACAAGAGAAAGCCAGGAATGGCATATTGTAGACGCATCATCTCGCTCCTCTTTGAATCCGCTCAAATATACCACAATACTTAAGCATCGTCAAGGCACTAGCTGCGCTCAAAATGGCGGATCAATGTAGGGGTCGGATTCATCCGACCCGCTTGGCGGGCTTGATGAATCAAGCCCCTACAGGGAGAAATATCTCTGATTACATTTCACCTATCAGGTGAACGTTTCGATATGCTATCCGCCATTTCGGGCTGCGGCGCAAAGTTGAAAGGGCAAAGAGTAAGCCATAATGCATCTTATTCTTTATGCCTTACGCTTTACCCGCGCACCAGAAGGCCACGAGCATGCCCGCGGATGAGTCGAGTCTTGGGCAATAAGGCCTTCGGTGCGGGGCTCCACACCTTGGGCTGTTTTCTCAGTACCCCGGCTTGGAGCCAAGTCCGTGGCGGAGCTTCTTCGGCTCCCACCACTTCGTCCGCGGGAGATTCAACCGCTTCGCCTGGTCCTCTCTCTGCCCGAGCCAGAGGCTGTCCTTGTTTTCCTCCGTCACGACGTTTGCCGTGATGAAGATCAGGAGATTGCGGTTGAAGATAACCTTTGAGGAATTCGTGAAGATGTAGGGCCCTATGATCGGGATCTCACCAAACAGGGGGACTTTGGAAATATTATCGGTTTCATCCTCGCGCATCAGTCCTCCGATGGCGAGCGTCTGCCCGTTTCTTATCACCACATCGGTCGTCGCCGTGCGCGTCTGGATGAGCGGCAGCTCCGCTCCTATCGCACCGCCGAACGTGACTTTGCCAATAATGTCGCTCACCTCCGGCGTGACCGACATGTTGATAAAGTCGTCCTCATTCACGTGCGGTTTTACCTTGAGGATAATGCCGATGTCCTTGTACTCAAAGTCCGTGATATCGTACTGGCCCGTCTGGCTGTTGAGCGAGAACTTCGGTATGGGCCACTGCTCCGTCACCTTGATGTTGGACTCCTTATTGTCGGCGGTCACCAGCTTGGGGTGAGAGATGAGATTCGCGTCGGTTTGCTCCTGGAGGAAATTCAGGGTGAGCTGGAAGTTGTCGGGCGTGAGCACCGCCTGGCGGAGATCGGTGGTGGTGACATTGTTTCCCCTCTGGTTAATATCCTCGGCGAGGAATTGTTTTTGGCCTATGGAACCTGCGATATCAATATCCGTGCTTTTCGGGATCCTCTTTATAATAGTTGTGCCAGAAGGCGTTGTCCCGGTTGTATCTATGGTTGTAGTGACTTCCGTCCCTGAATCTGCGCCGGTGCCGAATCCGGTGTCAGTTCCAACCGTCCCAATCCCTGATAAATTCTCTTTTCTTGTCTTATCGATGGTGCTGGCAGTCTCTGTCGAGGTGTCATTTTTTGTTTTCACCTGCTCGCGCTTGATTGAAAATATCCCCTCGTTTGCGGGGGGGCCGAAGGTGATGTTATAGCCCTTGAGCGAAACCCAGTTGATTCCTATGTTCTCATCAAAGTCATCCTTGAGCTCCAGGATTCGAGACTCGATGAGCACCTGGGGCGTGCGCCGGTCGAGGCGCGTGATGATCGCCTCAATCTGCGTCAGCTTCCCCGGAGTATCGGTCACGACGAGGGTGTTGCTCCGGTCATCGGGCTTGACCTGGCCGCGGGCGGGCGTGAGCAGATGGGTGATGGAATTGATCACCTCGGTCGCCCGCGCGTAGCTCAGCGGAAAGACCTGGGTCTCCAGCGGCTCTTTATCGAGCTGATCGCGGGAGATCACACGGACCACGTTATTCTGTTTGACGTACGAGTAGTTATTGGACTCGAGAATCAGTTTCAGGGCGGTCTCCCAGGGAACATCCACCAGCCGTATCGTGACCTTTCCCTTGACCTCCGGGCCGGCAACGATGTTTATCCCGTAGCGCGTTGAAAATATCCTGAGGATATTGCCGATATCCGCATCCTTGAAGTCAAAGGTGACCCGCCCCGGCGCTGACGGCAACTTATCGCCGGAGACCTGCCCTTCGGCAGGCTTTCCAGGAGTCGGTTCAACTCCAGCCGCAGCCGTGGGTGCTGCGGGGGGGGGGCCTGCACCCCCGACAGGGGTCGTTTGCACTGGCGTGGCCTGCCCGACCACCCCGGAGCCGGATGGTGCTCCCTTCTCCCCTCCTCCCGTCTCTCCTGCGCGGGGAATGGGTGAAGCCACCCCTCCCGCAAGACCTCCCGGCGATGGGCTGCTCTCCGCGGCGCGACCCACCCCGGCCTCAGCCGATGGCGGGAGGATTGGCGTCACCGCCCCTGCGGGGATCGGCGTCGCCGTGGCCTTGCTCTCCGCGGAGATTCCTCCGCTCTCTGTTCCCGAAAGGGGCCGGGAGATCACGCGGTACACCTTGTCCTCTTTAAGGCAGGAATAGCCGCATGACTCCACAATCTGCTTAAGAGCTGTTTCCCAGGGGACATCCGTCAGGCTCACCGTGACCTTCCCCTGCACGGCGGGATCAGCGACGATGACTACCCCGTAACGGAGGGAGAACGTGTGGAGAATGCCGTGGATGTCGGCGTCTTTTAGATGAAATGTGACCCGCCCTTCGGCACGCGCAGGACCCTCAGCGGGATTGCGCCCTTCCTCTTTCGGAAAGATTTTTTTCACCCCTTCTCCGGGTCCAGGCGTGAGCGGCAGCGCACGCTCCTCCGCGACCGGCGAGGCGGCCGCCCCCGCCTGTTGAGCCGCCTTGCCTGCCGGAAGCGTCTGCGTTTCCTGGGCACACAGGAATGCGGGCAAAAGAGCAGCAATGAGATACCAGTATGTTCTTGCCCAAGTCGTTGTGCTCATCCTCACCTTTCTCCTTTTTTCTTCTCTTCCTTTTTGCCCTCTTTGAGCGGAACCTCAACCCTTTTCTTCCCGTAGGAAAAAACGATGCCCTCCGGCTTTATCTCCACAATGGCGCAGCCCCTCACCTCCGCGCCGACCGCGACAATCTCATCTCCGATAAGGGCATAAGGATTCTCTGGATCCCAGACAATGCCGCCGAGATTTTGACCGAACCACGTTTCAAGCGCGCTCGTGTCCACGTCCTTTCCCTCGCCTGCCGCGAGCGAAGAGACCTGTGAAGCCGGAATAAATGGATTCCGCTTGCCGTGGCTGTCATAGGTTTTTCCCGCACTGACCGTCTGATCAGCACACGCCCCGCGCACAATGAGGATTATCGCCAGCGTCGCAAGGAACCGTATCGGCATGAACTGTTTCTCCCCGCCGCTACCTCTGGCCGAGACCGCCATCGGCCATCATCGTCCGGTTTCCCAATTTTACATTCTTTCCCCGAGGCATCCTGGCACGAATCAACTCATTGGGATCTCGCCTCTCCGTCAACTCGCCTTCCTAACCAGATAATGGATCACGAGCACCACCTTCTGTCCACCGGGCTCATTCCCTTCGATGCTTATGTCCGTTACCTCCAGGAATCTATTCGAGCTCTCCAGCTTGCCCAGGAAGTTCCCCACTTCGTGATAACCGCACTTCATGCGGATCTCCCAGTTCCTTTCATCGTACTTCGCCTCCCATCCCTTGTCAAGCGTGAGACTGGGAGGGGCCGCCTGGAGATACCGCTGGCTCACATCTCGCACCCCTGTCTCGGCGGCAATGCTGTTGATCTGCCGCGAGAGCCATGTGTGATCTGACTCGAACGGGATTTCGTTTCTGTATGCACTCACCTTCTTCTCCAGATCCTCGACCTCCTGCCTCTGCCGGGGGAGTCGCTTTACCCGCAGCTCGGCATCCAAAAGCTGGGCACGGTAACTGCCGGGCGCTTCCTGGCCCTTGGTTGAGGTTTTCGATTTCGGCAGCCGCACGAGGTTATAGAGGATGATCATGCCCAGAAGGCTGAAGATCCCGACTACCGCAATGAGCTCGATCCTTTTCTTTTCCATACGATTATGGAGCTACCGCCATTCGCGCCACCGTTCGAAGGTTCACGAGGTCACTCACACGCGCCACGCCCCTCGCATGGACATTGTGCACACATCCACCCCCCCGTGTCGTGTACATGCTCCACCGATCACGCATCACTTCTTCCCGTAATGGGACAGTTATAGGGGGTAGCCGCAGATTTACGCAGATGAACGCTGATACACCTATATACAATCAGCGTGTATCTGCGTGTATCCGCGGCAAGAAACCTTGACCACTCACACAATCCTTTTTATCCGCCTACGCAGAAAACCACGGCTTTAGCCGTGCCTGCACGCAGGAGTGCGTTTCGGCACGCAAGCGTGGATGAATGCGGCGGATAACCCGACGAAGCTTGCCGGCAGGCATGCCTAGCGTAGTCGGGTATGCTTCGGCGGATTCCGCCGAAGTAATGGAGGAACCACGGGAGCCAAAGGCTTCCCTTAGGGACTTGCCCGTGGGGCTCCATCTGCGGCAATTCATTGCTGGATTCACCCTGTAAGTGACCCATCACTTCTTTCCCTCTTTTTTAAATCGGGTGCAGGTGATCTCGAACGACTTGCGCCCCTGCTCGATGCTCTCTATGGAGTAGTTAACCCGCGGGAACTCCCTGAGGAATGCGGGCGCCCGATGCAGGGAATCTATAAATTCCACGACTCTCTTATTCCCCTGCCCCGGTGAGGCTTCTCCCCTGATGGCCAATGCCGATGGCTGACCCGAGGAATAGCTCAATTTCTTGAGGAAACAATCCTCAGGCACCGCATCGCTCACCTCATTCAACCGTCGGTGCCAGAGAAGCCTACGCGTGGTAAAACCGTCCAGTATCTCGAGCTCCTTCGTGAGCTCGAGTTTCTTCTTGATGAGCGCGTCTGCCTCTTCGCGTTGCGCGCTCAATTGATTCAGGCGCGCCTTCACCTGCGCGAGCTGGCTCACGCGGCGCCCGATCATGACGAAGGCGATCACGGCGACCAGCACCCCGACCGCGATCGCGCCCCCGCTGAGCACGGCGATATCCGCCTTGACCTTGCGCACCCTCTCGATCTTGCGGAGCTCTTCGGGAAGAAGATTTACGTGTATCATAGTCTCTGCATATGGCTCTCGCCACCTACCATGTCGCGCGTGCCATCCCGTTCATGCGCCTCGCGCCCTTACGTGGCGTCAGTCCGTCAGTGCGAGTCCGGCTGCCACCGCCAGGACCGCCTCTTTGCTTCCTGGCTCCCCCGGCGCCATCTCCGCGCCGGGTGCGATCCCCCGGAGCGGATTCCAGAACGAAACCTCAATACCCATCTCTGACGCGAGCGTCTCTCTGACCCCCTGGCAGAGCGCACCGCCGCCGCTGAGGTAGATTTTACCGACATTCGTGTTCATTTTCGAGGATACGTAGCTGCATGTTGAGCGCAGCTCGCGAGAGAGAATCATCACCATGGAGGCAACGAATTCCCTCGCCGCGGCGTCTCCCCCCTGCTTTCGACGCTCGGCCTCCTGAAACTCTATCCCCAGCCCTCGCGCGATGGCGAGGGTTGCATTGTTTCCTCCCACTTCAACATCCCTCGTGAACCCCAGTCCTGCTGCCGACATGACATTGAGGATCGTGCGGGCTGCCCCCACGTGCACGACCAGGACGGACTCGTCAGGGCCTGATCTCGCCACCCCTTGAGTCATGTCGAGCTGGGTCTGGCCGGGGGCGCCCGGGGGGGGCATGCCGCCCGCGAGGGGCAGCCCCGCCATCGCACACTCAAACGCATTTGCCAGCGCGATTGAATCGATACTCATGATCCTCGGGGCAAGCCCGATGCCATTGACCAGATCAAGCCGTTCTTGAACAACGGCCTTTCTCGCAGCGGCGAGGACCACCCTCATTCTGGCGCTGCCTTTATTATCCGGATCCAGGATTTGACAATCAAAAATGCAATCATCCAGACTGAAGGGGAGGAGCACCTCGGCTTCGTACCGGATGCTCGACTTCAGCTCCTGAGGGCTCATGCGTGGCATTTCCGCGTGGCGCACGATGGCCCCCTTTCCCGAGATAGAGATGCGCAGGTTTGAAAGCTCGAGGCCGCTCCGCCCGACCGTATCCGCAATCGCTCGTGTGAGCGTGGCGACCGGCAGTGGATTTTCTGACACCACCTCCATTGGGGATACGGCGCAGTCGGTGAGCGCGCCCGGCGTGCCGCCCACCGCTACCATCTTGATGGAATGCGAACCTATATCGAGGCCCACCGCGCGCTTGACTCCGCGGCTCTTCCCTCTGAAAAGTGAGAACGGCATGCGCTCCTGCCCCCGATTAGATCGGCGCCCACACCCGGCTATGATGGACTCCCACCCTGAGTGATCCCCACCTTAGAAATCAGCCATTAAGTTTACCTGAGCGCGGTGAACCTGTCAAAGGAATTGACCTTTCGAGAGTAATGGGACAGTTATAGGGGGTAGCCGCAGATTTACGCGGATGAACGCTGATACACCTATATAAAATCAGCGTGTATCTGCGTGTATCCGCGGCAAGAAACCTTGACCACTCACACAATCCTTTTTATCTGCGGCAATTCATTGCTGGATTCACCCTGTACGTGACCCATTACCATCCAGGATTCTGAACTGTGAGCCATGGAATCCGTGTGAGTTGGAAGTTGGAATTTCGGATTTATTTTGAAGTTTGAATTTGGGATTTTGAAGTCTGTCATCACGGAGTGATAGTGTGAGAATGCACGGCGAGCGATTCATGTTCGGCTTTGACGGCGACGCCGTCGGCGTGTCCATAGAAAAGATGATCACCGATTGCCGGATCAGCGGGGTTGTGCTGTTCTCACGGAATATAAAGAACGCACATAAGCTCGCGGCTCTCTGTCGCGAGCTCCAGGCGGTGCAGAAACGGGTGAGCGCGCTGCCCCTCATCATCGCGGTGGATCAGGAGGGCGGCGGCGTGAATCGAATCGCTGACGGGGCGACGCATTTCCCCGCACCCATGGCGGTCGCCGCCACCGGCGACGTTGACCTCGCGACCAGAGTCGGCTATGTCATGGGATGTCAGCTCATGCGCCTCGGCGTCAATGTGAATTTCGCCCCCGTGCTGGATATCAACGCCAGTAAGAATAATCCGGTCATCGGCGTGCGATCGTTCGGCGAGAATCCAGAACAGGTAGCGGCCTTTGGCGCGGCGATGGTCAGGGGGATGGAAAGGTCCGGCGTGGCATCCGTCGCCAAGCATTTCCCCGGCATCGGTTCGGTCGAACGAGATCCTCACGCGGAAACCCCGGTGATCGCCAAGAGCGCCCGGGAACTGGAGCGGGAGGATCTCGTCCCCTTCGCGCGCGCGGTGGATGCGGGGGTATCGGGTATCATGATAAGCCACGCCAGGTACCCCGCGCTCTCTGCGAGCCCGGCGAGTTTGTCAGGGACGATAGTCCGCGGCCTCCTGAGAGAGAAACTGCGGTTCAGCGGGCTCGCGGTTACCGATGACCTGGAAATGGGGGCGTTGAGTGCGAGCCAGCCCGCGGGGAATACAGCAGTTGAGGCCTGCCGTGCAGGCGCGGACCTATTGCTTGTGTGTCATTCGGGCGCCGCGCAGGCATCCGCGATGGCCGATGTCACGCGGGCGCTCGAAGGCGGGAATCTTCGTCATGAGAATGTCCAGAGGGCTCTCGAACGGCTGCGTGCATTCAGGGAGAGACTCCTCGCGCGGCTCACGGCGGCGCAACCGGAAGCTCCAGAGGACGGCGAGGATCTGGCGCGGGAGGTGGCTGAGAGGGCGATCACGCGAGTGAGCGATAACGAAAAGATCCTCCCCCTGCGCCTCGGGGCAGGAGACAAACTCCTTGTCCTCTCGCCGGCCCCTGGTCCTCTCACCGCGGTTGAGGATGGCGCGGCGTCAGGAGCGACGCTCGCCGGTTTCATCGGGGCGCGCCACCCGATGACTGAAATGGTGTCATTCGAGATCGTTCCCTCGCGTGACGATTTCGACCGCGTGCGCAGGGCGCTCGGCGGCGCGTGCGCCGTGGTGATGGGCACCTGTAATGCGCACCTCTACGGCGAGCAGGCGCGCCTGGTGCGAGAGGTTGCAGCGGCAGGAAAACCGACGGTGTTCGTTGCGCTCAGGAATCCCTATGATGCCGAACTGTATCCCTCCCGCGCGGCCAGGCTGGCCACGTACGGCTCGGATGGTCACACCCTCGCCGCCCTTGCCGGGGTGATCTTCGGTGAGCTCGCGCCGCGCGGGAAGCTTCCCGTGAGGTTGAACCTGTGAAAAACAGTCCATAGTCCATGGTCAATAGTCCATAGCCATGATACTGTCCATGGTCGATAGTCCATAGCTATGATACTGTCCATGGTCGATAGTCCATAGTCCATGGCCACATAATCGTTCTCCGGCTATGGACCATCGACCATGGACCATAGACTGCCGTTCAGCCATGGACCATGGACTATGGACTGTTGACTGTTGTGGACTATCGACTATGGACTATCCAAAATGAGAAACAGTGGAGGAGATGGAGTTCGCGTGGGAACGGCGGGGTGGGCTTACGAGGACTGGGACGGTATTGTCTACCCGCCTGAAAAGCCGGTGGGATTCGATCCGCTCGAGTACCTTTCGCGGTTTTTCGACTGTAGTGAAATCAACAGCACCTTCTACCGGATCCCCGACCGCCGGGTCTGCGCGAGCTGGCTCAGGAGGGTCGAGGGGAACGACCGCTTCCGGTTCACGCTCAAGCTCTATCGCGGATTCACCCATGAGCGAGGCCCTCTCGCGGGGAGGGACGCCGGGCTGTTCCGTGAAGGGGTCGCGCCGATCCTCGAGGCGGGAAGGTTGGGGTGCGTGCTGATGCAATTTCCCTGGTCGTTCAAGAACGCCGCGGAAAATCGCGACTATCTCCGTGCGCTCTCCGGGGAATTTTCATCCCTGCCGCTCGTGCTCGAGGTGAGGCACGCGAGCTGGAACGTGCCCTCCTTCTACGACTTTTTGAGCGAGCACGGCGTGGGCTTCTGCAATATCGACCAGCCGCTCTTTTCCGGTTCGCTGAAGCCGTCCGCCCGGTGCACCGCGCGCGTGGGATATTTCCGGCTCCACGGGCAGAACTACGACGACTGGTTCCGCGAGGGCGCGGGGCGCGACGCGCGCTACAACTATCTCTATTCCGAAGGGGAGCTGGTATCATGGGTCGCGCGGATTGAGGCCGTGCGCGAGCACATCCCCTCCGTCTACGTCATCATGAATAACCACTTCAGGGGCCAGGCGGCGTGTAACGCCCTCCAGGTCAAAGCGCGCCTCTCGGGGGGGCTGGTCCCCGTGCCGCCGAGCCTCCTCGCAGCCTTCCCGCAGCTCGAGAAGGTGCGGAGCCCTCACACCGGGCAGGGAGATCTCTGGTGAGCAGAACCTAAATCTCCTCGCCAGCTTATTGATGATACTGCCGCGGCGGCGAGGTAATGGGTCACTTACAGGGTGAATCCAGCAATGAATTGCCGCAGATAAAAAGGATTGTGTGAGTGGTCAAGGTTTCTTGCCGCGGATGCACGCAGATACACGCTGATTGTATATAGGTGTATCAGCGTTCATCCGCGTGAATCTGCGGCTACCCCCTATAACTGGGTACTGGATCACGTACAGGGTGAATCCAGCAATGAATTGCCGCAGCTAAAAAGGATTGTGTGAGTGGTCAAGGTTTCTTGCCGCGGATACACGCAGATACACGCTGATTGTGTATAGGTGTATCAGCGTTCATCCGCGTAAATCTGCGGCTACCCCCTATAACTGTCCCATTACCGCGGCGGGGAAAATCATATTGACCCTGAAAAGGCAGCGTGGTAGAGTGTGGATTGTTCAGAACTAAAACTGCGGGAGGCGGTTTTAACACAAGCTGCGCTCGATTCACTTTCCCCCTGTGAACCGTAACCGCCCTTGCGAAGAGTGCGGGAGGCATCATTGATTGATCCCCTCCTTGAAGAAGAGATCGAATGTGTCAACGGGATCATCCGTATGTGGAACGACCTCTTCACACGCGTGGTGGGAGGACGCGGGGGCGGGAGCGCAAGTGAGGATGAAGCGAAGGCCTTTATCGTTGTGCGCGATGATATTGCCAGGCGATACACGGCGACAATGGCTCAGCTTGAGGTTGCGTTGGACGAACAGGATGAGCTGCTGCAGGTGCTCGGACGCATGAGCTCACTGGGCGCGGTTGCCGCGCTCCCCGAGATCCACTGGAGGAAACTGGAAGAGGCGAGGGGACGACTGGAGGTGAGTCTGCAGGGCCTCCTGGGTGCGTTGCAGAACCGGCAGCGGGCTTTGGCGGTGATGAGCGGGAATCTCCTCATGGTGCGGAGGATCGCCGGGTCCTGGCCGTGCAAATTGCTGTATCTGGTGGTCGGGATTGTAATTATATTTCTTGTGCTCAGCAAGATTATTGTTTAAACTGGGGCGCGCGTGAATGCTCAGGGTGCGGCATATTCGGAAACACTGCGCCCTGGAGATCCTATACAAGGTGCAGTTGCCCTCAGGGCGGACGAGGTGATGCGGCGCGGTTCCATTACGTAAGGAGGGGCCACAATGACAAAGCGAGAGCTGGCGATCAGAATTGCGAGTGAAACGAAATTGCCGCAGCAGGCGGTCAAGGAGGTCATCCAGAAGACGCTCGATTACATCATCGAGAGCCTCACTGCCGGCAAGAGCGTTGAACTCAGAAATTTCGGAGTGTTCAAGGTTCGCACGAGGAAAGCCCGTCTGGGACGGAATCCGAATAAACCGGAGCAGGAAGTCCGTATCCCTGCCAAGCGGGTACCCGATTTTAAGCCGGGGAGAATCATGAGGGCTAAAGTGGAGAGGCCTTTATAAACGGGGCGACCGGACCGCGGCGAATAGTGTCCCTGATTCAGGGGAATGATAAATGTAAGATGGATATGCGAAGGCCCTGACCCGCCACGGGTTGGGGCCTATCTTTATAGAAGCAGGATTAAGGATTAAGCGCTAAGGATTAAGCATTATCTGATGAGCAATAAAGGCTTACTACTTAATCCTTAGTGCTTGATCCTGGCATTCGTTTGGGATTTGGGATTTGATATGGGGATTATGAAAATACAGCGGCCGCGGGGAACAGCCGACATGCTTCCCGATGAGGCGAGGCGATGGCATTTCGTCGAAGACGTCATCAGGCAGGTCGCCATGCTCTATAACTACCGGGAGATAAGAACACCGATCTTTGAGAGCACCGATCTTTTTATCAAAAGCGAGGGGGAATCGACGGACATTGTGAGCAAACAGATGTACACATTCAAAGATCGGGCAGGCCGCAGCCTCACCCTTCGCCCGGAGATGACGCCCAACGTGATCAGGGCATACCTGGAACACTCTCTCAATCAGAAAGAAAAGTTGATCAAGCTCTACTACGTGGGACCGATATTCCGCTACGAGAAGCCCCAGGCCGGACGTTATCGCCAGCACCATCAGTTTGGTATTGAGGCGATCGGGAGCGCAGAGCCCGCGCTGGACGCTGAGGTCGTCGAAATGATCATGTACCTTTATCACAAGCTGGGGCTCACGGGATTAAAAGCAATCATTAATAGTGTGGGCTGTAGAAAATGCCGGCCCGCCTACAATGCCCTGCTGAAGAATTATCTCGGGACGAAGATGAGAGAGCTGTGTGCCGATTGTCGCAGGCGTGCTGAAGCAAACCCCCTGAGGGTATTTGACTGTAAGGAGCCACTGTGCTCAGCAGCTCTTTGTCAGGCACCCAGGGTGTGCGATAACCTGTGCGACGCATGCCGCGATCACTTCCGTACATTCCGCGCTCTTCTGGAGGAGTCGGGAATAGATTACCAGGTGACACCCGAGCTCGTCCGGGGGCTCGACTACTATACGCGCACGGCGTTTGAAATAGTTTCCGAAGATCTTGGGGCGCAGAACGCCGTCGGTGGCGGGGGGCGCTATGATGATCTCATCGAGTCGCTCGGCGGCCCCCCCACGCCGGCGATCGGCTTTGGCACGGGCCTGGAGCGGATACTCATGGTGATGGAGGAGCGCGGCGTTGCGGTCGCCGATGAGGGTGCGCTCAGCGTCTACCTCGTCGCCTGGGAAAAAGAAGGGATGGATGCCGGCAGGAAGCTCCTGAGATCGCTGCGCAGGGGTGGCGTGTCGGCTGACATGGACTACCGCATGAGCAGCCTCAAGTCCCAGCTCAGGCGCGCGGACCGGCTCGGGGCCCCCTTTATACTTCTCCTGGGGAAAGACGAGCGCGCGCGCGGGACGGCAAAACTCAGGAATATGAAGACGGGAGACGAGCGCGAGATCGCGCTGGACGGCGCGACAGAATCGATCAGGCAACTGACAGGGAGTAGAGGGTGACACGACCTCCCTGTCCACCGGCGAGGTGGAAGGGGTACCATGCACCGCTATGCGCGGACGCACCACTGCGGTGAGCTCAGGGGCACGCACATCGGCTCACGGGTGACGCTCTGCGGGTGGGTTCACCGCCGCAGGGATCACGGCGGCCTCGTCTTCGTCGATCTTCGCGACAGGGAAGGGATGACGCAGGTTGTCTTCAATCCGGAGATCGCGTCTGATCCGCACGCGAGGGCCGAGGAGTTGAGGAGCGAGTGCGTCATCGCGGTCACGGGCCTGGTCCGCCGCCGCCCTCCCGGCACGGAGAACCAGAAGCTCGCCACCGGAGAGGTTGAGGTCGCCGCGGATGAGCTCCTCCTGCTCGGCCAGGCACAGACACCGCCCTTCAGCATCGAGAGCGAGGAGGAGGTGGGCGAGGAGGTGCGGCTCAGGTACCGCTACCTCGACCTGCGGCGCCCCGAGCTCCAGCGCGCCCTCAAACTCCGGCACCGCGTGATGCTCGAGACGAGGAACTACTTTGATTCGAAAGGATTTCTGGAGATTGAGACGCCCATCCTCACCAAGAGCACACCCGAGGGAGCGCGGGATTATCTCGTGCCGAGCAGGACGCAGCCCGGCTCATTCTTCGCCCTCCCGCAGTCGCCCCAGCTCATGAAGCAGCTGCTGATGATCGCCGGCGTGGACCGTTACTTCCAGATCTGCAAGTGCTTCAGGGACGAGGATCTGAGGGCCGATCGCCAGCCCGAGTTCACGCAGGTAGATCTGGAGATGAGCTTTGTGGGGGAAGAGGATATCTTCTCCGTCGTCGAGGAACTCATGGCGCGCCTCTTCAAACGTGCGCTGGGCGTGGAGGTCCCGCTTCCCTTCGCGCGCGTGCCGCACGCGGACGCCCTGACCCGTTTCGGGACCGATAAACCTGACCTCCGCTTCGGCATGGAACTCAAGGATGTGACAGAGATTGTGAGGGGGTCCCGCTTCAAGGCGTTCGAATCCGTGCTCGCTCAGGGGGGCCGGGTGAAGGGCATCACGGTGCCGAAAGGGGCCGCGTACTCGAGATCCGCGCTCGATGAGCTCACGGGCTTTGCGGCGGAGCATGGGGCGAAGGGGCTCGCATGGTTCAAGATTCATACGGACAGCCTTGAATCACCACTGGCGAAATTCTTTCATGCTGAGCAGCTGCTGCGCCTCCGGGAGGAGTTCGGTTCC
>Ga0315291_10001085_pt1 | contig 36451 bp, 21 predicted proteins | sample YL17G12_20_MG_FD_203070 | JGI IMG/M metagenome (GOLD analysis project Ga0315291, IMG submission 203070) | Sediment microbial communities from Yellowstone Lake, YNP, Wyoming, USA - YL17G12_20 | ecosystem: Environmental > Aquatic > Freshwater > Lake > Sediment | place: USA: Wyoming | collected...
GGTCGATACCCTTGATTTGTTTGATATCTACAGTAAATCGCGTATTCAACGTTATACGGTCTTTCGAAATTGAGATTGGTCTCAGACGACCAAGTTCGAACAAGATGGCGCCGCTCCAAACAACTAATAACGACAATAATAAAAATACCCCGACAATGACAAGAAAGAAGATTGCCAGATATAAGGGACTGAACGGCTCCAAGCCCAGATAGGCGACATAGATTCCGATTAACGCCAGAAAGATTATCGCAATGGTCATGCCTATATAAGCGATCGAATTTAGAATCGTCCTCCGTCTACGCTTGCGAAATTGCGGTTCCGGCTCCACGAGGTCCATTTTTTCTCGGAAAACCTATCGAGTTACAGGAAGTTAATCCTTGTGTCATTGCTGGATGGACAAACTTCCCAAAGATTGGACAATCATGCCACAACCGCTATTTATGCGCGGACCGAAAAGAAGCTTCGGTGAGACAGTGGAACGAAAATCGTGGATAGGCATCCTGCTTGCGCTCGGGTTCCTGGTTCCGATGGTGCCGCCGGCGTCGGCGCAGACCGAGCCGTACATGTTCGACCTGATAAAGATAGACGGGAAGGTCTCCGGCGATGTCGCGTATTTCAATTACTCTGCCACCTTCTCCTGGGAATCCTCTTACAGCAATCTAATGAACCTTTTGGGCCCTCCCACCAACATCGGCATCAACGAGATCACGCTCGACGGGGTCTTGCAAAAAATTCACTTTTCGACAGCGGCCTATTACATTCTCGCCCAGCTTCAGAACGGGACCCACACGCTGAACATATCCTTCGAATGTTACCTCGGCAACTCGCTGGACCGGTTGTTCGACTTCACCGTCTTCGGCCAGGCCCTGCGGTGCCTTGTCAATGTCGAAATCCCACATGAAGGCGCCGGCCCTCTGGTCGTCACGAACGGCACGAGCCCGACGATCCGCGACCTTGGGAACACCACTTCGGTCTCGTGGCGCTTCTATGCCCTGGACTATGCACGCATCTGCGCCGGCTGGACGCAAGGATCGCTTGCGTCCGAAAACGACATCGGGTGCGCCGTGGCGGCGCTCTCGCAGACCGCCGAAACGGGCACCACGCTCCGGGTCAGATACACGCTCGACTTCCCCGATAAATGGTTCGAGGCGTTCTCCCTGCCGGTCCCCCGCAACATGGCGGTGCTGTTCCTCACGCCGGGGTTCATCTGGGACGCGCCGTCGAAGACTGTGCGTTTGCTGGACCCCGCCCAGGACGAGCTGGAGCTCTGGATGACCTTTTCGGTCGATTCTTCGGACCTGAACCTGACGGTACCGCATCCTTCAGGCTGGCGCTTTGGCGGGTTTCTCGTCGTGGACCGGGCCCAGGGCATCGAGGCCAGCATACGGGACCGCTACGGGATGGAGGAGCGGAGCACGAGCGCCGCCTGGCCGTTCCCGGTGCAGGACCCGCTGGGAGCGTTCACGCTGTCGCCCGACCACTGGCTGACGCTGGAGGCCAGGACCATGGCCACCCAGACGCAGGCTCAGCTGCTTCTGGGCGTCGAGGTCCAGGCCCAGCGGATCGCCGTGACGGAAACGCTGATACTGACCGTCCTCTACCGGCCCGTCCACAACCTCACGTTTTCGGTCCCGGCCGGGCTGAACATCTCGCTGGTCAGCGGCGCCGGCTTCTGGCGAGTGTACGACGGCAGGCTGGAGCTCTCGTTCGAGGGCGGGCTCCTGGGTTCGGTCACCCTCCACATTTACGGCGAGTGCCCGTCCGGAACCCAACGGCTTGGGCCTGTCCTGCCGCCTTCGGAGATTCCCTGCCGCTACTTCCTGGCGGCGGCGCCCGGTTCGGATGTGTCCCTGAACGCGGCAGTGGATGGGGCGCGCCGGGTCGAATTGAACGAGATGCCGGCCCAGCTGCGCAAGGAGGTAACCTTTGCCCGCAGCGTCTCCATGTTCGAGGGCGACCGAAGCTCGGTGCTGAGGCTTGACGCGGTCATCAACCCGGTGGGGCCTGGCCAGTCGACCATAATCGAGTACGCCCAGGTCGGGCTTATCGCAACCCGCGACTGGAAAGTGATAACGAGAGCTACTTTCCTCGTCAAGAACACCGACCGACAGGAGATGGTCCTTTCGGTGCCTTCGCTCTGCTCGCTTTGGTATCTCACCGTGTCGGGCGCTCCCTGCCAGGCGGTAGCCTCCGGCGGCAAGATCACCGTGCCGCTTTTGCGCTCCGATATCGGCGGCGAGAACATCGCCTACGCGATCGAGGTCATGTACGTCGAGAGCCGCCGTGATTTGAGGTTCCGGTTCTCTTTGCCCAACTCCGATGTCGATATAGCTTCGATGGAGGTGAACCTGGCCCTGCCGTCCGGGTTCACGGCCGGCGATGTCCAGCAGGCCAACGACAAATTCGATTACCTGGGCTCTGCGCCGTGGAAGGTGGCCTTCCCGACCGTCCGGTCCGTGGGCAGCTCCAGCGCCATCTCCGGCCAGAGCGACTACAGCACCGGCCTTCTGGCGGCCACGTCCGCCGTGGTCGGGGCCGGACAGGGGCAGGGCCAAGGCCAGGGACAGGGGCAAGGCCAGGGACAGAACCAGGGGCAGGGACAGGGACAGGGGCAAGGCCAGGGGCAGGTGAAGTTCACCACGCCCTACGGGCTCACGAACGCCTCCACGAAGGATGTGGTCCTCTACCGGGTGGGCGCCTCCAATTCCGGGAGCAGCGCCGTCTCGGTCGAAAACACGTATGCCATCAACCTTTCGACCGACGGCGACCGCCTCAGCCTCGATGCCGGCCAGTACACCGCCAAGTGGGGCTCCCAGACCGTGAACTTCCAGGTGGGCACCGAGACCACCCAGCAGATAATCCTGAGCGCCTCCGGGACGACGAATGGGCTGAACATCCTGCCGTCGGGCCTGAGCTTCCCGGGAAAAGGGACGGTGCTCCGGTTCAGCAAGATACTGACCAACTCGAGCGAGAACCTGACCCTGACGCTCGTGGCGGCGCCCCCGGTGACGTCACTTCCTTCCGGCATTCTGATAGGAGGCGGTATCGTGTTGTTGGTGGCCGCGGTCGTGTCCGGAATTGTCGTCGCACAGAGGCTGAGGGGTCGCAAGGGACCGGCGCCAAAAGCGGAGCCGGTGAAGGCCCGGAAGGTCCGGGTCGTCAGGAAGGCTCCGGAGGAGGATCAGGCCGTCTCTGAGGGTGAGGCACAATTGGAGAACAATACCAAAGACTATAATAACTATAGTAATTAATTCGCAAATAATGTGGTTTGGGAAAGGAAGGTCTAAACTTGCAGGGAGCCCCGGTAAGGGGCTCTTCGGCTGGCTCGCAGCCCTGCTTCTGGGCAGTTCCTTCCTGGCCCTTCCTTTCCTGCTTTCCATCACCCAGCCAGGAGTATACGAGTACCAGGCGATCGACAACGACCTGCTGGAGCTCTCCGACCGGCTCGTCCGGCTCAACGAGTCATTGAACCGGAGCCTGCAGGGCCAGGCGGCCGTCGACCTGGGCCGGGCCTCGAAAAGCCTGCCGCTCGAAAAGGCCCTCGACCCCTATATAGAGGGGACGGGAGCAACGAACGGGACCGACGGCTACGGCGCCGGTTCCGTTGTCGACGCCGACACTTTCTCGACGTCGATGGCGCTTCTTGCGCTCTCGGCCCAGTCCGGGAACGGGACCAACCGGACCGTTCTTAGGTACGCGGTGGACTACGAGGAGGCGCTTTCTGCGAGCCAGTACTTTGGCAGCGACCAGGGTCAAGGCCAGGGCCAGGGACAAGGCCAAGGCCAGGGCCAGGGTCAAGGCCAGGGACAAGGCCAAGGCCAGGGCCAGGGTCAAGGCCAGGGACAATCCGAACCGCAGGACCAGATCCACAATTTTGACGGGTCGACGGATGGCGGCGCACCGTTTGCAGCGGGGAGGCGGCCCACCGGCGCACAGACCTCCGTAGGCCTTTCGGGCTCCTGGGACGGAAACATCCTCGACACGGCGGCGGCCAGCTACTCGCTGCAGGCATCGGCCAGGAATACGAACTCGAATCTTGACGGATCCATATCGAGCGCCAACAAGTGGCTGGCAGCAAATGCCGTGGAGGCTTCCGCTCCGGCGGTGGTCAGCGCGTTCTACTCGCTGGCGCTGGCCGAGGACCAGCGCAACGCCTCGGTCCAGCTCTACCAGCTTGCGGCGGCCCAGTCCGAAAACGGCAGCATCGGCAACGCCGAGAACACGAGCTGGGCGGCCGTGGCTCTCCTGACGAGCGATCGGCAGGAGCTTTTGGCCTCGGCCGGAGAGGCGGTCAGATGGCTTTCGTCCCAGAAGGAGCTTGGCGATTCCGAGCTGGCGCTGGCCACCTACGCCCAGACGCTCTATGAAAAGAGGTATCTGGAGCTCGGGGCCGCTACGAGGGATGTGCTGCCCCAGCCGCCGTCGCTGGCACGAAATGGCGCCCGCGGCGGGCAGAACGCTCCGGCCGTGCCCGCGATATCGGTCCCGTACTGGCTCGGCCCGCTGGGGATATTGCTGCTCACGATAGGCGCGGTCGGGCTCTTCGCCCGGCTGACGGGCGAGGACCGGATTCTCACCAGATTGCGCCACCGCATGCTCGAATACCTGCGCCACGAGCCCGGCCAGGACCAGACGGGGATACAGCGCGAGCTGGGCCTTTCGACCGGGAGCTGCGTCTACAACCTCAGCGTCCTGGCCGACAAGGGCTACCTGACGGTCCACCGCGACGGGCGCCACAAGCGGTTCTATGTCAACGGGAACGCGCTTCGGCCGGTGGCAAACGGCATGACCAAGTACATCGTCAGCGCGCTTCGCAACGTGAACACCAAGCGCATTGCGCTCTACCTGCTCGAGCGGCCTGGCGCGCCCCAGAAGGAAGTCTCCGACAAATTGCTGCTTGACCCGAGCACCGTCCACTGGCACGCCGAGAGGCTGATGAATGTCGGCGTGCTCAGTTCGATCCGCGAGGGGCGCAACGTCGCCTACCGGATAAACCGGCCCGAAGTGATCTACCAGATACTGTCGTTCATCCCCTAGTTGCCGACATACTTCGAGTAAAGCGAGCGCGCCGTCTTCTCGTCGCTTGTGCCCGAAATCAGCGTCCGGCCGTTCTTGAAGATCGTCAAACGGTGCTTGCCGACCACGAGCACGAGCCACAGGGTGTGGACCTCGACATCGCCCACTTCCTTGAGGCTCTTTGATATCTTTTCCAGGTCGAGCGACCCGGGCCTGGGCGGCGTAATCTGGACGCTGTCGTGGCCGCAGAGCACCTGGACCCTGGTCTGCACCGGCGTCCCGAGGAACTCGAAGTTCCTCTGGCCGCAGCACGGGCAGTCCTTGCGCTTCGCAAGCGTGATGGAGTGGTAGTCCTCGGTCCACACATCGTAAACAAGCAGTTTTTCCGAGGGTTTCAGCCCGACGATGTACTTGATGGCCTCGCTGGCCGCCAGGCCGCCCAGGATGGTCGGGACGGTGTTGAGCACGCCGGCGGTGGCGCAGGTGGGGATGGCGCCGGCCCCGGGCGCGTTGGGGATGAAGCAGCGCAGGCAGGCGCCTTCTCCCGGCCGGATGAAGGCCCTCATTCCGTAGGTGCCGACGGCGCCGACGTATATCCAGGGCTTGCCCAGCTTGACGCAGGCGTCGTTTATGATGAAGCGCGATTCCAGATTGTCTGTTCCGTCCATCACGATGTCCGCTTCCCTGACGAGCTTCTCGGCGTTGGCCGGCGAGAAATCCTCGGCCAAACCGACGACCTGGACCTCGGAGTTGACGCGGCCCAGGACTTCGGGCGCAAGGTAGGCCTTGGGCGCGCCGATGTCCTTTTCCTCGAACAGGAGCTGGCGGTGGAGGTTGCTCTGCTCGACGATGTCCCTGTCCAGGATCGTGAGCTTTCCGATGCCGGCCCGGACGAGCAGTTCGGCGATGGCCCCGCCGGTGCCGCCGCAGCCGACCAAAAGTACTTTCGCCTCGTGGAGCTTCTTCTGGCCTTCCTTTCCGAGCTGGGGCAGTATGAGCTGGCGCGAGTAGCGGTTGTTCGGCATGTTGTGTCGGCCGTGGATTGGGATTGAGGGATAAAGAACTTTTCAGCTGTAGATTGGGCGCGACGGTGGTCCGTAGGCTCCTGATGCCGAAGGGTTTAATATCTCCGGCGACAAGATGATGATGGGTCCTTCATGCGGGCGGCGGCGGTCCTCATTGTATTGGTTCTGATCGGGGCGCCGCTTGCCCAGGCGGCCCCGGCCCCGATCCCCGTGCTCGGCGTCGAGCTGTGGCCCGCCGACCAGAGCCTGAACGCCAGCTACGACGCTCAGGAGACGGTGTTCTTCGGCCGGATAACGCTCGAGAACGTCCCCTACGCCAAGTACGCGGTCTTTCTGGACGCCTGCGACAATCCCTCCTGGGCCACATCCTGCACGCCCGACTATGTCACATTCTGGGGCTCCGGGAGCGCCGACTTCAACATCTCGGTCAGGGTCCCCCAGATCACCGAGCGCAAGACAGCCAAGATATGGGTCGAGAGCCGCGCCACGTACGAGGACACCGACATCGCCGGCAATGTATCGGGGATGGTCTACCTCACGGTCGGGTCGCTGCCCGTGAACACCAACATCGCCCAGGACGGGGACCCATTCTTCGGCGGCGTATCCGGCGGGGGCTCGGCCCTACCGTATGTCCTGGTGGCCGTGGCCGTCTTGCTTTCGGTAGGGCTCATCGTCATGGCCGTCGTCTGGCGAAGAAGGCGGCGGGGCCGGGACGTGATAGAGGTCACAGAAGATACCTGAGCACCTCGCGCAGGTCCTTCTTGCGTATGACGACATCGGCGCAGTCGCCCACTTCCGTGTCGGCCGGGTTGAACGCTATCTTCGTGCCGACCTCGTCGAACATCATCGAGTCCCAGATGCGGTCGCCTATCGCCGCGCAATCCTCCTTGCGCAGGCCGAGCTTTGCAACGAGCTCGCGGACGACGGCGCCCTTGCCGCCCAGCGGGACCCGGACCATTCCCTCGCCCGTGAGGAAGCCCTCGCTGTCGGTGACGAGGCCATTGGACAGGTTGATGTCGATGCCGCAGGTGCGGGCCACCCGGCTGGTGAGAGGCTCCAGTCCGGCGCTGACTATCGCGGTCTTGATTCCGAATCGGCGGAGCTCGCCGACGGCCTCGGGCGCGCCCGGGATGAGCGGGACCGTGTCCAGTATTTTGGTTATTTTGGAGATGTGCACTCGGCCGAAGAGGCCGAACCAGAGTTTTATGTCCCGGCGGATGAATTCATGGTCATCGAACTCGCCACGGAGATAGGCGGCCAATGATTCGTTGTTGTCCACGCCGAAGTGGCGGTGGACATATTCCCAGGAGCTGTCGGAATCGGCCAGCACCCCGTCGCAATCGAAGACGACGAGCTTGAGGTTTTTGCCGGCCGGCATGGTACAACCTCCGCGCTCACCTGTTCGGCGGGTGGTGCGAGGCGACCACCTGGGGCTTCTTGAGCATGGTCTTTTCCCGGATGATGGCCGGCGGGCGATAGGGGCGGTTCGTGAAGTGCTTGGCCGCTCTCACGCAGCTGTCGGAGATGTAGGCGTTGTCCGAGTTGGGGTTGGAAAGCAATGTCTCCAGGCCCTGGATGAACAGGAGCAGGTTGGCGTTGAAGGACCACTCGTCCAGGAGCTTGGTGCAGACGAACCCGCCGTCCTCCGGGGTCATGATGTTGGGGTGGAAAATGGGCGTCTCCCAGATGACTATGGGCTTGTGATAGGGGTACTCGTCGGTTATCTTCATGGTGAACTTGTGGGTCGAGGCGCTCGTGACCCGGCCCTCCTTCATGATCGGTCCGGGGACGCCGCGCATCGTGACCCGGATGGTCACCGGAAAGCTGCAGCAGGTGGAGTCCGAGACATCGAAGGTGTACTTGGCCAGCTCGCGCTTGCAGAGGTCAAGCTCGGTGCGTAGCCGTTTTTGAAGCAGGTCGGCCGGTAGTTTGGGCATTCAGCCCATCCCTCCAGCTCAGCCGCCTTCGGGGTCGGGTATGAGTTCCAGAACATCCCCTTCGCGTATCGAGGACTGCGAAAGGGGCACCTGTCCCCTCAGGATGCTCCCGCCATGGCGCAGAACGTATGCCCCGACCTCCTTTTCCCAGTAGCTGGCCGCGCTCTCAATGATTTCCTCTATGGTATTGTGGGGCTCAAGGTCCATCTCGACCTTGGTTCCGGTGTCGGCATCCCGGACCGTGACACGCAGGGGTAGTCCTCCTTTATCAGGCGCATCCCCGCTAATGCAATAAGCAGTCTATATACCTTTTGCCTCGGGAACCGATAGCGGGGTCGAGACAACGGGGAAAAAGCGGCGCAAGGCGCAAGGATGCCCCGCGCTTTAGTGCGGGGTGGTCACGCCCGGAAAGGGGGAAGCCTCGCCCTTCACGAATCTCGCCGGAAGGGCGAAAGGGGCGAGATTCGGGAGAGGATGACCGAAGGTCCTCCGAATCAGGGCGGGGAGGGCATCCAATGGTAAACATTAATACAGCCCCACTCCAATTACGGGGCAGGTGGGAAGCCATGCCGAAATACCTCGTGACGCTGACCTCGGACGAATTCGTGGATGTGAAGCATTTCATCGACTGGCTCGACCGGCACGAGCTCTCTGTGCCGGAGCTCCACGGCAAGGACCTGTTCCTCACGAAAGCAACGAAGGCAGTGAAGAAGGGCGATTTCATCGTCTGGATGTACAAGCGCAGCCGCGGCAAGGACGTCTTCCTGGCCGGGATGGCCGGCGTCCAGTCCGCCACGCACGGCCTGTTCTTCGGCCTCCCGGGCCACGACGGGAAGCGGGTCACCTACCACGGGGTCGTCAAGATAGACCCACGGACGAAGTCAGTCAAGAAGGTTAAGATACCGCAGGACCTCTTCGACAACACCTTCAAGGACACCTGCAAGCTTCCGAAGAACAAGAAGCTGACGCTGGAGCAGATGGCGCGCTCGGGCTCGTACATCTCCGAAAAGGAGTTCAAGAAGCTCAAGGGAATGCTGAAATAATTAGCGTGCAGCGGACAGCGTGCAGCGGACAGAAATCCCCCGTCGTCGTCCCTGTACGCTGTCCGCCACCCGCTGTCCGTCCGTCTGTGTAAATCAGATCTTCAGCACAGAGTTTTCACCAATAATCAGGCGTGTGCCTTCGGGTTTCTCTCCCTTGGCCGGTAAAATCGAGCACCCCTTGCCTATCAGGCTGTCGACGATCTTCTTCCCGCAGGTGATGGTGCACTCACCTACGACGATGGAACCCTCTATCTCGCCGCCCTCGACGACGGTCCCGTCGCCAATCGCCGTGTACGGGCCCACGTAGGTGTGCGGGCCGATGGTGCAGTTTCTGCCGATGATGACCGGCCCGCGAATGACCGTTCCCTCGAGCACCTTCGTGCCCTCGCCTATGGCGATGCGGCCCTTGAGCACGGCGTCCCTGGCCACGGTGCCCTTGTTGTAGGGCTCGAGGTCGTCGAGCACCAGGTGATTGACCTCCAGTATGTCCTCCGGCTTGCCGGTGTCCTTCCACCAGCCGGTGACGATGTGGGCCGCGACCCTGTACTTTTTCTGGACCAGCATGTCTATTGCGTCGGTTATCTCGTATTCGTTGCGCCAGGACGGCTTCAGGTCCCGTATCATGTCGAAGATGTTTTTGCGGAAGAAATAGATGCCCACCAGCGCGAGATCGCTTTTCGGCTCCTTCGGTTTCTCGACGAGCTTGATGACCTTGCCCTTCGAGTCCAGCTCTGCGACGCCGAAGCGCTGCGGGTCCTTGACACGGGTCAATGCGACCATGCAGTCGTATTTCTCGCTCTCGAAGTCGGCGACCATCTTCTTTATACCGCCTTTGAGGACGTTGTCGCCCAGATAGACCACGAACGGGTCGTTTCTCATGAACTCCTTCGCGCAGCCGACCGCATGGGCGATGCCCCGGGGCGCTCCCTGGACGATGTAGGTCAGGCTGACGCCGAAGGCGGAGCCGTCGCCCAGAATCTCCTGCACCTTCTCGGGCATGACGTCCCCGAGGATTATCCCGATGTCCTTGATGCCGGCGTCGCGCAGGTCCTCCAGGCAGTAGAGTATGTTCGGCTTGTTGGCTATGGGGATGAGCTGCTTGGGCCCGGTGTGCGTGAGGGGCCGCAGGCGCGTGCCCTTTCCGCCGGAGAGGATGAGGCCTTTCATGGAGGACACCCGGATTGGGAAAGGCTACTCTGGATATAAAACCCTCGGAGCGGGAAATGCAGAAAGCTCATCCGTGCGTCAGCAGACCGGCGTTGTTCAGGTCCTCGTGGATACGGACCACAGCCGCCTCGATGTCGGAGGTGTTCTTGGCGCCCGTCAGGACTATCTTGCCCGAGCCGAATATCAGCGCCACGACCTTCGGCTGCTCGATGCGGTACACGAGGCCGGGGAACTGTTCAGGCTCGTACTCCACGCGGTCGAGGCCCAATGTGATGGCGATGGTGTTGAGGTTGAGCACGCAGCCGAGGTCGGCCGAGGCCACGATGTTTTGGACCAGTATCTCGGGCCGCTTCAGGACGGATATCCCCGCCGCCTCGATGTGCTTTGCAAGCAGGGCTATCGCATCGCCCACGTCGGCTATGCTCCGGGCGCCGGTGCATACCACCTTTCCGCTCCGAAACAGCAGCATGGCCGTCTTAGGCTCCTTTATCCTGTAGACCACGCCCGGGAAGCGGTCCGTGTCGTACTGGGCCCCGTGCAGGGCCTTGGCTATCTTGGAGAGCTCCAGTTCCTTGCAGATGACGGTGGTGGCCACCACGTTCTCGATTCTTATCTTGGTCATGGGCATACCCGCAATTGTCTCCGCCTATCGGACAAGGCCGGTCCTTTCACCGGACCTTTCTCGTCTTCTTGTTCCTTCTGGCCTTCTCCTTGCCCTTCTGCTTCTTCTTGAGCGTTCTTTTTCTCAATCTGGCGGCTTTCAGCATGGCGACCCTCCGATGAATCGCAAGGATATGCAACTCAAACTATTTACGATAGACAGGTGGGCCTTCCGGGCCCTCAAACCGTCCTTGACGGGGGTCCCTTCTCGCCCGCCGGAAGCCTCTCCCATCGCTCTTTCATCCCCTGCAGGCCCCCGCGCACGTCCAGCATGTTCCGTCCGAGCGCCAGCTCCACCTTGGACACGTCCAGCGAGGAGTTCTCCGGCCGCTGGGCCCTCTGCCTGAGCTCCCCGGTCCGGACCGGTGTGACGAGCGCCCTGTCCAGCCCGAAGACCTCGCAGACCCGGAGGGCGAAATCGTACCTGCTGATGGGCTCGCGCCCGGCCACATTGTAGATGCCGGTCCGGCCGTTCCTCCACAGGTCGAGGACGGCGCCGGCCAGATCGTCGGCCAACGTTGGCGAGCCGGTCTGGTCCGTGACGACGCGTATGGGGTGGCCCGACCGCAGTTCGTCGATTATCCAGGTGGCGAAGTTGAACCGTTTCCTGTACGCTCCATACAGTATCGATGACCGGGCTATGACCCACTTCCAGCGGTCGCCGAGGCAGCGGACCTCGGTCTCCCCCAAAAGCTTCGATTCCCCGTAGGCGCTCAGGGGTTTGGGCGGGTCGTCCTCGCGGTAGTTGCCCTTCTTCCCGTCGAAGATGTAGTCGGTGGAGATGTAGCACAGGTAGGCATTGACCTTGGCGCAGGCCAGCGCGATGTGGCCCGAGGCCGTGCCGTTGACCCTCAGCGCCAGATTCTTGTCGACCTCGCAGCGGTCGACATTGGTGATGGCCGCCGTGTGGAACACCGCCGCCGGCCTGACGGACCCGATGAGCGACGAGACGGCATTGCGGTCCGTGATATCCAGGGTGTGGAACTCGCATCCCAGCTCGCCCAGCGAATTGTCGACGTCGGCGCCGTGGATCTCGCAATCCCCCGAAAGCTGCTCGATTATCCGGGAGCCAAGGAGGCCGGCCCCGATGACCAGTACCCTGTCCATCGGCGGGGTATTCCCGCCGGGTTATAAAGATATTTTGCGAAAATCGGATAATAAAAACAGGAAGGCCGGGCGCGATGCCCGGCCGGGAACGGTTCACTTCTTGGCCATCGCCGCTTTCATCTCGTCGTAGGTCTTCCTTATCTCCTCGACGGAGGTGGCGTCCTCGAGCGTGGTGACGTCGCCTATGCCGGCGCCAGTGGCCAGGGCCTTCAGGATGCGCCTCATTATCTTGCCGGAGCGGGTCTTGGGGAGCTTGCCGACGAAGTGGATCTCTTTCGGCACGGCTATGGGGCCGATGAGGGTCCGTATCCCGTCGGACAGCTTCTTGCGGAGCTCGGGGCTGGCGGTGTTGCCCTGCCTGAGGATTGCAAAGAGCACGATCTCTTCGCCCTTGATCTGGTCCGGGACGCCGACCACGGCCGCCTCCGCGACGAATGGCATGGACACCGCCGCGCTCTCTATCTCGGCGGATCCCAGCCGGTGGCCTGCGACCTTCAGCGTCTCGTCGGCCCGGCCCAGCAGCCACAGGTAGCCCTCGGTGTCGCGTATGGCGTAGTCACCGGCGAGATACATCCCCTTGAACCGGGACCAGTAGACCTCTGTGTATCGCTTTGGGTCCTTGTGCAGCGTCATTAGCATGCCGGGCCAGGGCTTCCGGATGACCAGAAGGCCGCGGGTGCCGTCCTCGACGGGCTTGCCGGTGTCGTCTACGATGCCGACATCGATGCCCGGGAGCGGGAAGGTCGCCGAGCCGGGCTTGAGGGGCACCATCCCTCCGCCGGGCGCCGACGAGATCAGCACGCCTCCGGTCTCTGTCTGCCACCAGGTGTCCACAATGGGGCAGCGCTCCCCGCCAATGGTCTTGTAATACCACTCCCAAACCTCGGGGTTGATGGGCTCGCCCACCGAGCCGAGCAGTTTGAGGGTGCTCAGATCGTGCTTCTTGATGGGCTCGTCCCCGAACCGCATGAACATCCGCAGGGCCGTCGGCGAGGTGTAGAATATATTGACGCCGTACTTCTCGATGAGCTCCCACCAGCGGTCGATGGCCGGGTAGTCCGGGGAGCCCTCGAACATGACGCTCGTCGTCCCCGACACCAGCGGCGCGTAGACGATGTAGGTGTGTCCGGTCACCCAGCCGATGTCAGCGGTGCACCAGTATATCGTTTCCGGCTGCGGGTTGAAGACGTTCTTGAACGTGGACTTGCAGTAGACCATGTACCCGCCCGTGGAGTGGACTATGCCCTTGGGCTTCCCGGTGGTGCCCGAGGTGTAGAGTATGTACAGCGGGTGGCTGGACTCCAGATGCTCGGGCTCGACGTAGCGGTCGCCGGTCTTGAGCAGGTCGTGGTAGTAGTGGTCGCGGCCCGGCTCCAGGTTGACCTCCTGGTCGGCCGGCCCGCGCTTGACGACCACCAGGTGCTTGATGGTGGGGCACATCTTGGCCGCCTGATCGGCGATGTCCTTGAGCGGGATGTACTTGCCCCTCCTCAGGCCGAAGTCGGCGGTTATGAGCAGCTTTGCGTCGGTGTCTATGATGCGGTCCGCCAGGGCCTGGCTGCTGAAGCCCGAGAACACTATGGAGTGGGGCGCCCCCAGGCGCGCCAGCGCCAGCATGGCGATGGGCAGCTCGGGTATCATGGGCAGGTAGAGCATCACAATGTCGCCCTTCTTGACGCCCAGCTTGCGCAGCGCCGAGGCGAAGCGGTTGACCTCGGCCCACAGCTGGAGATAGCTGTATGTCCGGCTGTTGCCGAACTCGTCCTCCCAGTAGTATGCCACCTTGTTCCGGCGCTCGGTGCCCAGGTGGGCATCAAGGCAGGCGTAAGAGGCGTTGATGAGCCCGCCTTCGTACCACCGGGCGAAGGGTTCGCTCCAGTTCAATGTCCTGTCCCAGTGCTTGAACCACGGGAGGCTTTCTGCTTCCTTGGCCCAGAACTCCTCTATATTCGCCAAGGCCGTCTGCCTGTACTCTGCATATGCCTTCACTGGATAGAATTTCTTGCTTTCTTCCATCGTTACACCTCTTCCGTCCCGACCTTTGCCGGTACACGATCCCGCGGCCAGGCCCCCCGGCCTTCTTCCGCGGTCCCCCACGCTCAAAGCCTTTTTTTCCGTCTGACGGCCGGCTAATCACGCTACCCGTTTATTAAGATTTCTTCTCGGAAAGCGTCCCGCTCGTGCGTGTGAATGTGCAACACGTCGGTCGCGGGCGTTCAGAATCTGAGCATCTCCCCGAGGTCCAGGTGGTCCTTCATCAGCCTCTCGGCCAGCGCCACCTTGGTCCCATCGTGCTTGGTCAGCATGGGCTCCAGCTCGTTTATCTGCGTGGACACGGTGTAGGTGTCCTGGGACACGAGGAGCATCGGGATACCCAGGTCCCGTGACTTGGAGATGATGTTCGAGGGCGGAAGTATGTTGTTCGTGAGGAGGATGCACGAGGTGTCGCTCTCCAGGGCGGTCAGTATCATGTCGGTGCGGTCCCCGCTGGTGATTATGAGCTTGTGCTCCTTGTTGATTATGTTGGCCAGGGTGTTTCGGTGGTCGGGGTCCGCGGCCATCGCCCCCACGAATATGTTCTTTATCACCTTGTCCATCCCGGACACGCCGGTCACCGCCTTGGCGAAGAGCTTCTCGGCGATGTAGCCGACCGACAGGTAGGTCAGCTCCTTCTCGAACGGGACTATTCCCAGTATCCTCGTGCCCATCTTCTCGATCTCCTCCAGGCAGCTCTCCTTGAACGATGGGACCGAGTGGACCTTGTTGATTATCACGCCCCCGAAGTTCACTCCCTCGAAGTCGATGTCCCGTTTGAGGAAGTAGAGGTCGTCCATCACCGTGTCCTCGTTCCCGCCGGAGACTATGACCAGCTTGGCCCCGAGCTCCCGCGCCACGGTCACCGGGTCCAGCCCCACCGAGCCGCCCTGGCGCAGGCCGGCCCCGCCCTCGACCAGCAGGAGCTCGGAGCCGCGCCCGACCCGCTCCACCATGTTGCGGAGGCGGGCCAGGCGGGCCGCCCCGTCGTACATGTACCGGAGCTTGGAGTGGCCGAATCCCATCGTCATGTCCTCCGGGTTCGCGGCAAGCCCGAAGAGGCGGGTCATCACCGCGGCGTCGTAGTCCCAGAGCCGCTTCCTGAGGTACACCAGCCTGTCCCCGTAGGGCTTCATGTAGCTGAACCCCGGTTTGAGGCTCTTGCCCAGGCCCACCAGAACGCTCGTCTTCCCGGCGCTTTTTTCCATCGATGCCACGACCAGCGTGTTCATTTCAATCACACCCATCCGATTTTGACAAAAGGACCCTCACGTCGACCGCCTTGATGCCCCTGGGGTACACCACGAGCGGGTTGATCTCGATATCGGAAATACCCGGGCAGGAGAGCAGGATGTCCCCCACCTTGACGATCGCCTCCGTCAGGCTTTCGATGTCCCGGCGCTCCTCGCCCCGTGCCCCCAGCAGGAGGGGATATGCCCGGGTGTCCTTTATCATGCTGACCACCTGCCTTCGCTCGAGGGGCACGGCGCGGAAGGAGACGTCCTTGAGCACCTCGACATAGATGCCGCCCAGGCCGGTCATGACCACCGGCCCGAACGATGGATCTCGCCGCGCTCCCACGATGAGCTCGGTGCCCTCGCGCACCATCTCCATGACCTCGACGCCGTCAATGACGGCCCGCGGAGCGCGGGATTGGCAGTTCTGGAGGATCGCCTCGTAGGCCTCCACGACCTCGTGTTCGTCCTGGAGGTCCAGCGCCACCCCGCCCACGTCGCTTTTGTGCAAGATGTCCCGGGACACGACCTTCATGACCACCGGGTAGCCTATGCGGTTGGCGGCCCCGACCGCCTCGTCCAGGTCCCGCGCCGTGAAGCTCTGCGGCAGCGGGATGCGGGCGGCATCCACGAGGGCCCGGGCATCCTTCGAAAGCAGGAATCGCAGGCCGGCACCCCGGGCGGCGGCCACGATGCCGGCAATCTTCTGGCGGTCGATGTCCGAGCGCTCCGGCGGGCCCGGCTCGATGGCCCGGTTCCGCGAGTACTTGTAGAGCGCCCCCAGGCAGGAGACCGCCTCGGACGGCTCGGTGAAGACCGGGATGCCCCGCTCGCGCAGCGTCTTCACCACGTCCTCGGTGGACCGCCCGCCGAACAGGCAGAACACGATGGGCTTTCTGGCCTTTTTGGCCTCTGCGAACGTGTTCTCGAGAAGCGAGACGAAGACCGCCGAATCCAGCACGGCCGTCTCGCAGTAGAGCGATATTATAGAGCCGATGCCCTCCATGGCGATGGCCGTGTCGAACGCCGCCCGGTAGTTCTCGGCGCTGGCCTGGCCGGTGAGGTCGACCGGGTTTCTGGCCGAGCCGAAAGAGGGCATCACCGGCTGGAACGCCTTCTGGAGTGCCGGGTAGTCGTCATTGAGCCTGATTTGGTGCTTTTCGCACGCGTCGGTGGCGAGCACCCCGATTCCCCCGCCGTTGGTTATTATCAGGGAGCTTCCGCCGCCCGGCATATCCGTCGTTTCGAAGAACTTGCACCAGGCCATCGCCTCCTCGACCGTGTCCGCCCGCATGACGTTGCACTGCTTCATTATCGCGTCGAAGATCTCGTCGGAGCCGGCGAGCGACCCGGTGTGGGAGGCGGCGGCGGCCGCTCCCCGTTGGGAGCGCCCAGATTTGATGACGACCACCGGCTTCTTCCTCGTGGTGCGCCGGAGCGTCTCGATGAGCTTTTCACCGTTCCTGACGCCCTCTATGTAGAGCATGATTATCCGCGTCTCCGGTTGCTCCACCAGGTGCTCCAGCAGGTCCGCTTCGTCCAAATCGGCCTTGTTGCCCACGGATATGACGGCCGAAAGGCCCATTCCCTCCACGGCCGTCTTGCCCATCATGGCCACGCCCAGCGCCCCGCTCTGGGTGACCAGCGCCACGTTCCCCGGGCGGATGCCCTTGGGCCCGAAGGTGGCGTTCAGCGAGGATGCGGATGAGTAGTAGCCGAATATGTTGGGGCCCAGGATCCGGACACCCGAGGAGCGGGCGCATTCCATCAGCTTGCGCTCCCCGTCGGTATTGCCCGTCTCGGAGAATCCCGACGTGATGATGGGCAAAAATTTCACGCCCCGCGAGGCGCACCGGGCCACGGCGTCCAGCACCAGGTTGGCCGGGATCACGATCATCGCCACGTCGACCCCGAATGGGAGCTCGTCGATTCCGGTGAGGCAGGGCGTCCCGAGGATCTCGCCACCCCTGGGGTTGACCGGATAGACCTTCCCCGAAAATCCCTCGGTCAGTATATTGGAGAGGACCTTGTAGCCCACCTTGTCGGGCCGGTCGGAGGCGCCCACCACGGCTATGGAGCTCGGGCGGAAAAGATGCGAAAGGTCGGGCCGCTCCATCGCTCACCTCGCTGCCCTGGCAAATCCCATCCGAAGATCGAATACGGAGCTGTCCGTCCTTTTCTGGATGTCGAACTGGCTCTTTTCGAAAAGGTGCATCATGGCTGCATTCTCCAGCAGGACCTCGGCCGTGAACCCCGCAAGCCCCTGCTTCTTGGCCAGGAGCGTCAGGTAGGACAGAAGCTCCCAGCCGATGCCCCGGTTCTGGTAGGCGTCGCGGACCACGAACGCTACCTCGGCGAAGTTGCTTATCTCGTTGATGGAATACTGGCCCACCCCGACCACCAGCTCGCGGAGGTCCTCCTTCAGGGTCGCCAGTATGACCATCTCCCTCATGTAGTCTATGACGGAGAGGTTCTGGAGCCACTCGTGGGGTATCTCCTTCCTCATCTGGATGAAGCGCCGGTAGAGCGTATTTTCCGAAAGCGAGTAGAAGAACTCCTTCAGCAGCGGCTCGTCCGTGAGCTTGACCGGCCGAAGCGTCGCCACCAGGCCGGTGCGGGTGGTCCGGGAGGTCTCCAGGTGCTCCGGGTACTCGCCCCGCTTGCCCGGAATGAACGCCTGGTCCTTGTAGACGAGGTTGAGCTTCTTGGCCTCCTGGATGAGCCAGGGGCGGAACTTGGGATGGGCGACGGCGATGAGGTCCATCGCCCTCTCGCGGATGTTCTTGCCGTGCAGGTAGGCTATGCCGTACTCGGTGATGACGTAATGGATGTCGCCCCGGGTGAGCGTGACCCCGGCGCCCTGCTTGAGGCTGGGGACTATCCTCGAGACCTGGCCGTTGGAGGCGGTGGACTGGATTGCCAGGATCGATTTGCCGCCCGGCGAGAGAACGGCCCCGCGCATGAAGTCCGCGTGGCCGCCCACGCCGCTGAAGAACGTGGTGCCCAGCGAATCGGACGTGGCCTGGCCGGTCAGATCTATCTCGAGCGCGGAATTGATGGCGCAGAGGTTCCTGTTCTGGGCTATGACGAGCGGGTTGTTCACGTACTCGACGGGCCGAAACTCGATGGAGGGGTTGTCGTGCAGGTATTCGTAGGTGCTCTGGCGGCCCATGCAGAAGGTGGCCAGCGCTTTTTCGTGCTCTATGTTCTTGCGTGAGTTGTCTATGACCCCGGCTTTCATCAGTTCCACTATTCCGTCGGTGAGCAGCTCCGTATGGACGCCCAGATGCTTCTTGTCCTTGAACTTGGACAATATGGCATTCGGCAGGCTGCCGTAGCCGACCTGGATGGTGTCCCCGTCGGAGACGAGCTTGGCCACGTTTCGGCCTATCCGGTGGGCGATGTTGTCGGGCACCTCGGCGTGGTACTCCATCAGCGGCTCGTTGAACGGGACGATGTAGTCGACGTCCTTGATGTTGATGAAGGTGTCCCCGTGGACCCGCGGCATGTGGCAGTTGACCTGGGCCACGACGAACGAGGCGTTCTCGACCGCGGCCTTCACGATGTCGACGCTTATGCCCAGGCTCATGTGCCCCCGGGTATCGGGCGGCGTCGCCTGCACCAGCGCCACATCGATGGGCACGAGCTTGCGATGAAATAGCTCCGGCACCTGAGACAAAAATATCGGCGTGTAGTCGGCCGCGCCCTCGTTGACGGGCCCGCGGGTGCTCCCTCCTATGAAGAACGAGTTGTGCCGGAAGTTGTACTTGAACTTCGGGTCCGTGTAGGGCGCCACGCCCAGCGTCCAGACATGCAGCACCTCGGCATCGAAGAACGCGGTCGGGTTGGCCTCGACGTACTTCATGAGCGCCGAGACAAGGTACTGGGGCTCCCCGCAACCGGTGCCTATGAATATCCGGGCGCCGGGATGGATCTTGGCGAAGATGCACTCCTCGGAGACGAACTTCTCCGGGTACTTTTCCCGAAGCTTTTGCAGCCGGTCCTCGCAGACAGCCGGGCTGTGGAATGGCTCCGTGCCGTCGGGGTCCATGGACCTAAATCGCATTAAGTACTAGATGTAGTTTTGCCGGTATAACACACCAATGCTAATTTGCTTCAGGATAGCACTAGTCCGTCCTCATGTCCTCTGATTCTGCCGGGTGCTCCTCCTGCTCCTCGGGCGGCGGCGGCGTTGTATCTTCAGGCGCCTTCTCCGCCTCCTTGCGCCTGAGCTCGCGCTCGGCGCGGCTGGGGCACTTCGGGTTGAGGCAGACGGTCCAGGGCTTGCGCCTCCCGTGGTGGACGTTGACCTGCAAATTCCCGCACGCGGGGCACTTCTCCGGGTGTAAATCGATTCTGCCCCGTTGCGGCAACGGGAAGGAATTGCGGCAGCGCGGATATCCCGAGCAGCCGACGAAGCGCTTCCCCTTCCAGGAGCGCATTATCGTGAGCGTGCCGTTGCACTTGGGGCATGTCCCCAGCATGTTCTGGGTGCGCAGCGCCTCCTTTATCGCGCCGCCGATGGCCGCCCGGTTCGCCTCCAGGACGTCCATGACCGAGGTGAGCATGCTGCGGGACTCCTCAACGACCTCCTGCACCTGCTTGCGCCCCTCGGCTATCTCGTCCATGTCCTTTTCGAGCGTGGCGGTCATGTCCGGGTGGGTTATCGGCTCGGCCCACTTCTTCAAAGCGCGCGTCACCGCGACCCCGGAGTCGGTCGGGACGGGCGTGCGGTCCTTGACATAATCGCGCGCGTAGAGCTTCTGGATTATCTCGTGCCGGGTCGCCTTCGTGCCCAGGCCCATGCTCTCCATGAGCTGGATGAGGCCGCCCTGCGTGTAGCGCTTCGGCGGCTGGGTGAGCTTCTCGGCCATGTCTATGGATATGACATTGACGGTCTCCCCCACCGAAAGCGGCGGGAGCTCCGATTCCCGGGAAGAAAGGTAGGTGTAGTACTTCCGCCAGCCGGGCGAGATGGTGCGCAGGCCCCGGGCGAGGAAGGGCTCCCCTCCGATGTCCACCGTCACCGAGGTCACCTCGGACAGGGCCTCGTCGGCGAGCGTGGCGAAGAACCGCCTCACTATGAGCTCGTAGATCCTCCAGTGGTCACGCTGGAGCTCCGTCTTCCCCGCCGCCTCCGTCGGATGGATCGGAGGGTGGTCGGTGGCCTCTGTCTTTCCCCTCGTCGGGACGAACTTCTCCTTCTGCAAAAGCTCCTTCGCCTCGGTCTCGAACGCTGAATTCGGCCGTGCGAGGGTCGTCAGTATCTCGCGCAGATCCTGCGCCGGCGGGTACACGGTGTTGTCGGTGCGCGGGTAGCTGATGAACCCGTTGGTGTAGAGGTCCTCGGCGATGCTCATGGCGCGCGCCGCGGCAAAGCCCAAAGTCGACGCCACCGCCAAAAACTGCGTGGTGTTGAAAGGCGTGGGGGGCTTCTCGCGCCGGCGGTCGCGCTTGAGCGAGACCACTTTCCCGGTGCGGGCGCCCTTCACCGCCGCCATTACGCGGTCTGCATCCGGTTTGATCCGGTAGCGGTCCTTGCCGGCCGAGACCTTTATCTTGTCGTGCGTATCGAGCTTCTCGACCTCACCGTGTATCTCCCAGTAGGGCTCGGGCTTGAAGGCCTTTATCTCGTCCTCGCGGTCGAGGATGAGGGCCAGGGTGGGCGTTTGGACCCGGCCCACCGACAGGAAGTCCTTGCCGGTGCGCTCGGACGATATCGAGATGAACCGGGTGAGCACCGCGCCCCACACGAGGTCCACCGTCTGCCGTGCGAGCGCCGAGCTGGAGAGATTGTGGTCCACCTCGCCCAGGTTGGTGAAGGCGTGCTCGACGTCGCCCTTTGTAAGGGAGCTGAAGCGCGCCCGTTTCTGCCCGAAATGGTTCTTTGCGTCGGCGATTATCTCGAGGGCCTCGACGCCGATGAGCTCGCCCTCCCGGTCGTAGTCGGTGGCCACCACCACCTCGTCCATGTCGGGCGCGACGTGGATGAGGGCGTTGGCGATGTTGTTGGCTATGATGCGCTTCTTCGGCTCGAGGTTGATGAGCTCCCGGGGCTTCACCCGGTGCCAGACCGAGTACTTCGGGTCATAATCGAGGGCGAGGATGTGGCCCCGCAAGCCTATCACGGTCTCGTCCCAGCCGTCCCGGATGTAACTGTAGACGGGCACGCCGCCACGGAGCTCCTTCTGGGCTGCCCCGTCCGAAAGAATGGAGGCGATCCGCTTCGCCGCGTTGTCCTTTTCGCAGATGATGAGCCTTCGCATTGTCATTCCTTTTTTATACTCGGTTGCCGGGTTTGGTGGCCTATTTAAAGCAATACCGGAAATTCTATATAATCTTTGTGGAGTATTCGTCGAACGGTCACTCGCTCTATGCGCGCATGCGCATCTAGATGTAATATATGGTCATATATGGTCATGGTTACAATCGGGTAATCGGTTACGAGTCAGCGGGCAGTGGGCAGTAGGATGGCAGTAGGGGCGGGGCATCGGAGAGGTGAATCGGCCTCGTCCAAGTGGCTGGCTCTCCCACACCCCCACTGCCTACTGCCTGCCGCCTACTGCCTCGCCACTCCCCACTGCCTTCTCCCTACTGCCCTTCTTCTTTTCGAACGCCTTCTTCGGAGCGAACAGGTCCACCCGGCCGCAATCCAGGCATACGCGGGCCCGGAGGGAATTCCCCAACGTGACGAACGGGCGCTTTTCGGAATTGAAGACGATGTAGGAGATCGAATTGTAGATGGCCAGCGTGCCATCCTCGAATCGCTTCCCGCCGCAGAAGGGGCACTTCATGGTCTGCAAAACCGTCCGGATGGTATTAATCCTTCCGGAGCCGGCAGCCTGCCGGCGAGAGGTCACGGCCCGGCCGAGCTGGCAGTCGCCGGCCTGTCCTGACCATTGCCAGTCGACCGGCGACCGGCTTTCCTTCAAGTTGCGGGCCCGGAAGAATCGTATATATATTTTTTTGGTCTGCCACCCATACTTTTAAGGTTTATCTTTACAATGTGAGTGTGGGATAGAACTGGGAGGACCTCTATATGAATAAGTATTCCACCTACATCGTTACCTTGATGATTCTGGCAGCGTTGTTCTTCCCGGTCCTGACGATATCCCTAGAACGCGCGGACGGGGCGGCCGCGTCCCCCGTGAAATGGATAAAGTACGCGAGCAATCCGGTCTTCTCAGCGGGCTCCTCCAACGCCTGGGACGATGCCTACATATATTCCTGCTGCGTCCTCAATTTCAGCGGGACGCTGAGGCTTTATTATACCGGCGGCCCCGACTATCCGGCCACCAAGCTCGAGGTCGGGCTGGCCACTTCCACGGACGGCAAGAGCTGGACAAGGTACTCGGGCAATCCCATCCTTTCGCCCGGGAGCTCGGGCGCCTGGGACGACGCCGGCGTCGGCTTCGTCTCGGTGATCCCGGACAACGGCTCCTACAGCATGTGGTATGCCGGGAAAAATGGTTCCATACTGAAAATAGGCTACGCCAACTCCACCGATGGGATAAACTGGACGAAGAACTCCGGCAATCCGGTGATGGGCCTGGGCGCCGCCGGCTCCTGGGAGAGCACCAGCGTCAGCCATCCGAAGGTGCTACTGGAGAACGGGACCTACCGGATGTGGTACCAGGGCCACGACGGGTCTTACGGCCGGATCGGGTACGCAGAATCCACCGATGGGACCAACTGGACGAAATACGGGAGCAACCCGGTCCTGGGGCTGGGCTCCTCCGGCGCGTGGGACTACTACGGGCTGCACCTGGGGACGGTCGTCAATGTCTCCGGAAACCTTCGGATGTGGTACTGCGGGTACGGCGGTACATACACGGGGATCGGCCACGCCAGCTCCTCCGACGGCAAGAGCTGGACCAAGTATTCCTATAATCCCGTCCTGAACAGGGTCTCGTCGACCTGGGAGCGAAGGTCCGTGGAGGGGGCCAGCGTCCTGTACGACGGAAGCTCCTACCGGATGTGGTACACGGGCGCCAGCGACCAGTACAGCCCTTGGGTGTTCAAGTTCGGCTTCGCCGAGGGCTGGAACACGGTCCCCTATACCCCGTCGCTCAGCTCGCCGAACAACAATGTGTGGACCACCGACAATACACCGACGTTCAGCTGGTCGTTCAGCGACGCCAACTCGCAGGACGGGCAGACCGCCTACCGGCTCCAGATGGACGACGACAGCCTCTTCGGGTCCGTCAACTACGATTCCGGCAAGGTGCCATCGGGGACCTGGTCCTACACGCCCGCCGACAATTGCACGGACGGAACCTACTACTGGCGGGTGATGGTGTGGGACAGCGACGACGACCCCAGCTCCTGGAGCAGCTACAGGATCATCAAGATCGATGTCACGCCGCCCCAGAACCCCACCGGCCTGACGAGCTCGAGCCATACCATCGATGTCTGGTCCTCCACCGACAGCACGATCGATGTCCAGTTCTCGGGGGCATCCGACGCGACCTCCGGGCTGGATGGTTATTCGTACGTGTGGGATTACACTTCCGCGACCATCCCGGACAATACCAAGGACATCGAAGAGACCACGTCGAGCCGCACGAGCCCGTCAATGTCGGATTCGGCCACGATATATTTCCATATCAAGGCGTTTGACAACGCAGGCAACCGGGCCATCGATGCCGTCCATATCGGCCCGTTCAAGGTGGACCGGACCCCGCCCTTGAACCCCTCCATCACGAGCTCCACTCATGCGGTGAGCGTCTGGAGCCAAAACAACACGGCCCTGGTGGACTGGTCCGGGGCCGACGCCTCCGTCTCGGGCGTTGACGGCTACTCGGTAGTATGGGACGGGAGCGCCTCCACCCTCCCCGACACCGTGAAGGAGTACGGGGCCACCGCCGCCTCGTCGATCAGCCCCGTGCTGTCCGACGGGGCCTGGTACTTCCACATCCGGACCGCAGACCAGGCCGGGAACTGGGCGCAGACCGCCAGCCACTACGGCCCCATCAGTGTGGATGCGACCCCTCCGGCAAACCCGCTCTCCCTGGAGAGCACCAGCCACCGGCCGGAGGTGTGGTCCAACGACCCGACGGTCGATGTGGGGTGGGAATCCCCCAACGCCGCCGTTAGCGGGGTCGACGGCTTCTCGCTCGCCTGGGACGAGTCGAACCTGACCCTTCCGGACGACCTGAAGGATTGCGAGGAGACCTCGCTGAGCCATACCAGCGGCTCCCTGGCGGACGGGGCCTCCCACTACTTCCACCTGAGGGTCCGGGACAACGCCGGGAACTGGAACTGTTCGGCAATGCACCTGGGACCGTTCTGGATCGACACCACGCCTCCGTTGAACCCGGTTTCCCTCGAGAGCCAAAGCCACAAGCTCTACACCTGGTCCAATGACAGCACCGTGGAGGTCCGATGGTCGCTCCCGCCCAGGGGAGCCGAGCTCTCCGGCTACGACGGTTTCGCGGTGCTGTGGGACGTCTGGCCCTCCACGGTCCCGCCCGCGTTCGCCGAGCTTGGCCCCGACGTCAACCTCACCGAAAGCCCCCCTCTCAAGGACGGAGGGGCGTACTATTTCCACATCCGGGCGGTGGACCGGGCCGGGAACTGGGCGGACGATGCCGCACACCTGGGGCCCTTCCGCATCGACACCAGCGCCCCCTCCAACCCCACCCGCCTTGTCAGCGGAAGCCACCTCGTCGGGGTCTGGAGCAACGACAGCACCGTGGACATCGCCTGGTCGGGCGTGGACGCCTCGATCAGCGGCCTCGAGGGGTACTACGCGGAATGGAACCATGCCGCCCGGTGGGCCGGCATCGGTTCCATCCGTTTCGACCCGGATGCCACCGGCTGCACCAGCGCCCAGCTGCCCGACGGGGCCGACTGGTATTTCCACCTCCGGGTCAGGGACATCGCCGGCAACCTGGCGGCCGGCTGCCTCTCGCTCGGGCCCTTCCACATCGACACCTCCGCCCCGAAGGTCACGGGATTGGCCATCGGGGGGGGCGCCGCCTACGCCAACCGCCGGGAGGCGAACGTGAGCCTTTCGTTCGAGGATGCGCCCTTTGGCTCCGGCGTGGCCCACATGCGCTCGAGCTTCGACGGCGCGACCTGGACCGAATGGGAGCCTGCCTCGAGGTCGTTCGTCGCGGTGCTGCCCGGGAGCGACGGCGAGAAAGTCTTCTTCGTTCAGGTCATGGACGGGGTGAGGCTTCCGAGCCCGGCGGTCTCGTCGACGATATTCCTGGACATGGCCCCCCCGGCCGTCACTCAGGTCGAGCTGGAGGGCGGAGCCGGCTTCACCCGCACGGCCACCGTGGTCGTGCGCCTGTCCGCCCGCGACATTGCGCCGGCCTCGGGCATCGACCGGATGTCGATTTGCACCGACGGTAAGAACTGGGGACCCTGGGAGGCCTGGAGCGAGCAGGCCGGCCTGACACTGCCCGGAGGGGATGGCCGAAAGAGCGTATCCGTGCGGGTCATGGACCGGGCCGGGAACACGGGCGCCACAGTGTCCGACGACATCTTCCTGGACACCGAACCGCCGTCCGCGGTGACGCTCACAATCGAGGAAGGCGCCATCTTCACGAACCGAAGCAGCGTTGCCCTGCGGCTCGCCGTCGCCGACGCCGAGCCGTCCTCGGGGATCGCCGAGATGAGGTTCAGCGAGGACGGCTTCAACTGGAACGTCTGGCAGCCCTTCGCGTGGAGCGCCCGTCACCAGTTCTCTCCCGGGGATGGCCTGCGGACGCTCCATTTCATGGTCCGCGACCGGGCGGCCAACCCCTCCGGGACGGCCAGCGGCACGATAAAACTGGATACGACCCCGCCGCTGTTCTGCGGCGCCCTCGTGTCGGGTGTCTCCGGCGTCTCGGCGGTGGTGACCTGGAGGACCGACGAGCCCTCGCAGGGCGAACTGGAGTTTTTGGGGGCCGCGGCGCCGATAGGCTTTTTCAGGGACCTGGAGCTCTCAACGGACCACTTCCTGGCCGTCACGGGGCTTTCTCCGGGCGTGGAATACCAGGTCCGGGTCCGGGCGGTGGACCGGTTCGGCAACGGCCCCTCGTTCAGCCCCAACCTGTCCTTTTCGACGCTCAAGAAGACAGACCGTCTGCCGCCGGTGGTGACCAACCTGGCCGTGGATTCCATAACGGACCGGATGGCCCTGGTAAGCTGGGACACCGACGAGCCGTCGGACAGCCTCGTTGAATACGGCCCGGGCGGGGCGCCGCCCTCCCAGAGCTCGAGCTCCCGCCCCGTCCTGCATCACCAGGTCTTGCTCCAGGGGCTTGCGGCCAACACGAGGTACACCGTCTGGGCGAAGTCCATCGATACCGCCGGCAACGGCCCGGGCCGGGGCGGGCCCGTCCAGTTCAGCACCCGGTCCGGACGCGACAGTTCGGCGCCGGTGATATCGGGCCTTGCGGTCAAGGGGGCGACCGCCTCGCTGGCCATCGCCTGCTGGGAGACCGACGAGCCCGCGACCGGTGCGGCCGATTTCGGATCGGGCGGCGACCTTTCCAGAACGGTGACCGAGAGCGGCTTCGGCCGGATCCATTCCGTGGTCCTCAACGGGCTGCTGCCCCTTTCGACCTACGGCCTGAGGGTGTACGGCCGCGACATAAGCGGCAACGGGCCCTCCTACTCCGAGGAGATATCGTTCACCACGCCCGCCTCCGGCGACAGCTCGCCGCCGGTGCCGAGGGCCGTCAACGTGCTCTCCATCGGGGAGACGACGGTCACCATCGAGGCGGTGTTCGACGAGCCGGCCAGCCTCGTGGTGGACTTCGGCACTGCCAGGTCCTACGGCGGAAGGATGGAGTCGGGGCGCTTTTTGACCACGCACACGATCACCCTGTCCGGGCTGACCCCCAAAACGACCTATCATTACCGGGTGCTCTCCTCCGACCCGAGCGGCAACGGACCCTACGTCGGCCCGGATGCGGTCTTCCAGACGAAACCCGGCCGGGAAGGCTCGGTCGAGACGGGCGGAAATGGCGTGGCCATTGCGGCCGGGGTCCTCGTCGCCGCGGCCGCCCTGACCGCCCTGCTCCTCTGGCGCCGGAGGTCCCGGGCCTCGCCCCGGTCCCGCCCCTCAGGGATTCCCGAAGACCAGCCCTCGGGCCGGCCCGGGGCCGCCTCCAAAGGCGGCCGCGCTTCCCGCGGGCCGCCGGGTGGCGCCCTGTCAGTTGCCCTGATACTGGCGATGGTGCTTCTGGCGACCCAGCCGCTGATGTGGGCGCCCGACGCCTCGGGGGAATCGGGCCGCTCCACCAGCTGGACCCGGTATGCCCAGAATCCCGTTTTCACAGTCTCCGCCTCGTCTTGGGACCGTTCCTATCTTTCCAGTTCGTGCGTGATTCAGGACGGCTCCGAGTTCAAGATGTACTATACGGCGAGCGATAATTCCGGGTATTACAGAATCGGGCTCGCCACATCCTCCGACGGGCTGAGCTGGACCAGGTACGGCTCCTCGCCCGTGATCAATGTGGGGCCCACCGGCTCCTGGGACCGGTACTACGCATTCTACCCATGCGTGATAAAGGACGGGTCCATGTACAAGATGTGGTATTCCGGCTACGGCGGGAGCTATTACGCCATCGGCTACGCCACTTCCTCCGATGGGAAGAGCTGGACGAAATATTCCGGCAACCCGGTCCTGACGGTCGGCCAGTACGACCAGTGGGACGGCTACTATGCCTACATGCCCTGTGTGATCCAGGACGGCTCGGAGTACAAGATGTGGTACACCGGCTATTCTCAGTACACCTACACCGGCTCGATCGGCCTGGCAACCTCCACCGACGGCATCTCGTGGAGCAAGAGCCCGTCCAACCCGTGCCTGGACACCGGCGGGTCCGGCAGCTATGATTACAGCATCTTCGGTTGCTCCGTTATCAAGTCGGCCAATGTCTACAAGATGTACTACAGCGGTTACGACACCAATTATTATTACAATATCGCATACGCCACCTCCCCGGATGGAAGCTCCTGGACCAAGTACAACGGCAACCCGCTCCTCACTCGCCAGGGGAACGGCTGGGAGGGCAACGGCGTGTGGTCACCGTCCGTGCTGTATGATAGCGCCAAGCTTGTCTACAGGATGTGGTACACCGGATACAGCTCGAGCGGCTATTCCGGCACCGCGATCGGGTACGCCGAGGGGAACGGCGCCCCGCGCGCGCCCGAACTGGGAACCCCTTCCAACGAAACCTGGGTCCGTTACAAGACCCAGACCTTCAGGTGGACGTTCAACGACCCCAACGCCGGGGACACGCAAACGGCGTTCGAGCTGCAGCTGGACGACGACCCGGCGTTCAGGTCGCCCAACTACGATTCCAAAAAGACCGTTTCCCCGCTGATCTCTGCCATCTTCACCTTGCCCGTGTCCGACGGGCTGTACTACTGGCGGGTGATGACCTGGGACGGCGACGACGAGGGCAGCCCGTGGAGCATCCCCAACCTGCTCGGGATCGACACCACCCCGCCGGCCAATCCCATCGTCCTGCGGAGCACGAGCCATACCGCCGGGGCCTGGTCCGGGGACACCACCGTGGACATGGAATGGATACTGCCAATGTCAGGAGGCGCGTTGAGCGGCTACGACGGCTTCTCGGTCTGCTGGGACCGAAATCCCAACGGGGTCCCCGACAACACCGCCGAGTTCGACGCCAATACCACGACAGCGACCAGCCCGCCCCTGTCCGACGGGGTGGACCACTACTTCCACGTCAGGGCCCGGGACCGGGCGGGGAACTGGGCGTCGGGCACCCAGACCGCCGGGCCTTACCTGATCGACACGAAGTCTCCCGTTCATCCCACTGTCATCTGCACCAGCCACAGCGTCGACGTCTGGAGCAGCGACCGGACCGTGGACGTCCAGTGGACAGCGGCGGAATGCGGCATAAGCGGGATAGCTGGATATTCCGTCGTATGGTCCAACCGGTCCAACACGATACCGCCCGAGGTCGTCAACGCCTCCGAAAGCGAGGTCTCCCTCACGAGCCCGCCCCTTTCCGACGGCAGCTGGTACTTCCACCTCCGCGCCAAGAGCAATTCGGGGAGATGGACCCAAGACGGGGTCCACCTCGGGCCGCTGCTCATCGACACCCAGGCCCCGTCGATAACCGGATTGACGTTCGACGAAGGCGCCACCATCGTCACCGATCCAATCGTCAGCATGGCCATAACGGCCGAGGACAGGCTGCCCGGGTCGGGAATATCTCAGATGAGGTACAGGCTGGACGGCCGCGGGTGGTCCGAGTGGAAACCGTTCCAGAAGCTGGGCACGCTTGAGCTACCGCGGGAGGACGGCCTTCGGACCATCAGCGTCCAGCTCCAGGACGGCGCCAACAACACCAGCCCCGTCGTGACCGGTACGGTCCTGCTCGACACCGCCCCGCCGTCGTACACCGCCCTCAAGCTCGATGGCGGGGCCGCCTACACCAACCGTCTCACGATACCCTGCTCCATCGATGCAGATGACGGCCCGGCTGGCTCCGGCGTCCAGGGGATGTCGGTGAGCTTCGACGGCCATTCCTGGGGGGTCTGGGAGCCGTTCTTTCGGGACATGACGGTCACGCTCCCTCAGGGCGAGGGTCCGAGGGCCGTCATGGCGCGACTTCGCGACGCCGCCGGCAACATCGGGCAAACGGTCACCGGCACCATATTCGTCGACACGGTAGCGCCCTCCTCGGTCACCGTCGTCCTCGCCGGAGGGGCCCAGAGGACGAACCGGCAGACGGTCGCGCTCTCCCTGGGCGCCATCGACATCGAGCCGTCCTCCGGCACAGGCACGGTGAGCTTCAGCGAGGACGGGGCCAACTGGTCCGCCTGGATGCCGTTCCAGCCCAGCCTGAACTACACCCTCCGTTCCGCCGACGGGCCGTGCACGCTCTACTGCCGTGTGCGGGACCGGGCGCTCAACCCGGCCGAGCAGGTAAAGATATCTTTCAATCTCGATACCGCTCCACCCGAGATACTCTGGTTCCGGATAACGGGCGCCGGCGAGAGGAATGCCACGGTGGAAGTGGCGGTGAACGAAAACTCAGAGGTCCGGCTGCTGTACGGCCGAACCTCATCCTACGGGGGCACGGTCAGTTCCGGCCGGCAGGCGAAGGTCCACACCATCCAGGTCACGGGGCTGCAGCCCGGCAAGGCCTACCGCTGCCGCGTCACCGCCACCGATGCAAGCGGCAACGGTCCCGTCCGGACCGCCGAATTCCTCCTCAAGACCAAAGCGCCGCCCCAGCAGTCCTCCAGCCCGTTCTCCGGGGACGCCGGCCTCACGGCCGCCGCCTTTGCCGCCGGGATCATGGCGGCGCTCCTGGTGGCGGTCCTCTACACGCGGGCGCGGGCGTCCCGTGCCGTGGCCGGCCGGACGGACACAGCGATGCCGCCCGAGGCCGGGGTCCCGGCCGCGGAACCGCCGCCGGTGCCCGCCGTGAAGGTGGTCCGGAAGGTCAAATCGGCTCCGTCTTATGCTCCCGAAACCGCTCCCGGCGGGAGAATGACCATACAAGAGGTCGTGAACATCGAAGACCTGGACGACGACGGCGCCTTGGAGGAACTGCCGATGGACCCGCCGACGAAGGAGGTGCCGCGCGAACGCGCCCCGCTCACCGAGGAGGGGCTGGCGCAGCTGATATCGTCGCTGCCCCGCGGCCTTCCGTCATCCCTGTGGGGGATGGAGAACCGGGAGCTGGCCGGAAGGGTGCTCCACGGCGAGCGGCGCACCAGCGACGAGGGAGAATCGCTGGTCCGACTGGGCACGAGGTGGTACCACGCCGACCCCGGGGACATCAGCACCTTCCTCCAGGTGTACAAAGGGAGTTGAACCCCCTCACTGACCCGGCCGTGAACGCCGGGGCCACGATGCCAGGTCGTCGACCGGGGCATCAGGCGCCCTCCGGTCTCTTCTCGGGACCGGCAGGTTCGTCGGACTTGAGGGTGGATCCGGCCGATCCTCCGGCCATGCCGGCGGGCTCCGCGGTCCTGCCAGCGGCTCCGGCGGGGACCTCGCCCTTCTCAGCGCCCTCCCCGGCGGCCGCCCCGGCGTCCACGACCGCCTGAAGCGAGGCGCTGACCGATCTTTCGAACGCCGCGAGCGCGTCCTCCGCCTTTCCCATGGCCAGGAGCGCGCAGCCCTTGTTGTACCACGCCTTGTCGTATTTCGGATCGATCATCGTCGCGACGTTGTAGCATTGGAACGCCTCGGTCGTCCGGCCCTGGTCCATGAGCGTGTTGCCGCGGTTGTTCCAGGCCGCCGGATAGCCGGGGTTGAGCTGGATGGCCCGCTTGAAATGCTCCTCCGCCTCGGTCAGTTTCCCGAGCTTGCGCAGGGCCACGCCCCGCTCGTTCCAGGCCACGTCGCTTCTCGGGTTGAGCTTGAGCGCCTCGTCCAGGCATTTTATCGCGCCCTGGATGTCGCCGCTGTCTATGAGGGCGCTGCCCTCGTTGTACCAGGCCGCGTAGTACTCGACGTTGAGCTGGAGGGCCCGGTTGTAGCACCGGAGCGCCTCGCCGGTCCTTCCCAGTTTCATCAGGGCGTTGCCCTTGTTGTTCCAGGCCGCCTCGAAACGTTCGTTGAGCTTGAGCGCCTTGTCGAAGTGGGCCATCGCCTCGGAGTATCGTGCCATCTTCATGTAGACGAGCCCTTTCTCGTTCCACAACGCCTCGGCGCCCGGCCTAAGCTCCAGCGCCTTGTCCAGCGCCTCCAGCGCCGGCCTGAATTTCCCGATGGATGCAAGCGCGCGGGCCTTGTTGACGAATGCGGCCTCGAACGCCGGGTTGAGCTCCAGCGCCCGGTCGTAGCACTTGATCGCCTCTCGTAGTTGGTGCAGGTTCTGGAGGGTGTTGCCCTTGTTGTTCCAGGCGACCACGAAGGATGGATTCTTCTCGAGGGTCCGGTTGAAATAACCGAGCGCCTCATGCAGCTTCCCCTGGCGGCGCAGCATGACTCCCATCTCGTTGAGCGCGCCCTCGCTGTCCGGCTGCAGCCGCAGCACCTCCCGGATGGCCTTCTGCGCCTCGAGGTCGGACCCGGCCGCCCGGAGCGCCAGCTCCTTGCGGGTCCAGGCGTGCGCCAATTCCCCGTTAAGGCGTATGGCCCGGTCGTAGTGCCGGACCGCCTCCAGGTGGAGGCCGTCCCGGCGAAGCTCGTCGCCCTTTTCGATCTCCTGACGCGAGAGCTGGGCCCGGTGATTTTCCCGCAAGAAATACGCCAGCGTCCCGGTTCCCGCAAGCAGGCCGGCGAACGCAAAGCTTCGGTCGACATCGCCGTACACCTGGTTGGAGAAGAAGCCGAACACCTCGTGGAACGGGACGATGGCCATCATGAGGACCGCCCCGGCCCAGAGGACGACGTAGCGCAACGTGACGGGCACGGTCGCCTTGAGCGACACGGCCAGCACCGAGAGGACGAGCAATGCGGCCATCACCGAGAGCGTGAGGCTGTCGAAGACCCACGGCGACAGGCGCGCCAGGGCCCCCACCATCTTCTGGAAAGGCACCAGCATGGGCCAGGCCGAGCCCAGAAGCAGCGGGGCCAAAAACGCGGTCCGGGCCTCCATGAGCCTCGAGTGGAGCACCGAGGCCAGAAGCAGGAGCAGGAGGGTGATGACGGCCGAGAGCGCCCTCGACGCGATCCCGGCCTCCCCGGCGGTGGAGAAGAGGGTGAGCGAGATGAGCGAGGTGACGCCGCCGAGCGAAAACAGTCCGAGCTCCTGCATCGGCACGGCTATCTCGCGCTCCCGCCGGAGCGCGCGGTAGGCCAGGAGCGAGCCGCCGATGCCCACCACCAGGAGCGTCAGCACGACCATCAGCGGGAAGGTGCTGGTCCCGACGTCCGAAAACAGCGGCTCGAAGAGCGCGTACTGCGCCACCGGCAGGGCCCAGAGCACTGCGATGGCGGCCAGACGCGGGCGTGTGAGGACGCCCTGCAGGAGCGCCTCTTTCCCGCTGCCGTCTGCGTCGGCCATTCTGCACCATGCCCGGGGACCGGACTGCCCCGTGTCGATTACTATGGGACTGCGGATATAAAAACGGGTTGGTTATATATGTAAAACGACGGGTGAGCCGGCAAGCCGGTAAGCCGGCAAGCCGGGGGGGCGAGCCGGCAAGCCGGTAAGCCGGCAAGCCGGGGGGGCGAGCCGGCAAGCCGGTAAGACGGCGAGCCGGTCAACGACGGAACCAGCTCCCCGGCTTACCGGTCAACCGGCTTACCCCCCCGGCTCTCCGGCTTCCCGGCTTCCCGGCTTGCCCGTCAGTCTTCGCCTAGTATTTCCCTACCTCCGGCTGGAAGCTCTTCGAGATGCCCACGAACCGGTCCAGGTCGCCCGCTTTCATCGGGCGGACCTTCTTGAACGCCTCGTCGAACTGCGCCTTTGTCACCGTCGAGCGGGCCAAGCCTTCGGGGTCCATCTTTCCGCTTCGGCGGATGTGCTCGCGAATGGCCAGCATCGTCGCCTCGTTGACGAGCGCGCCCAGGTCGGCGCCGGTGAAGTTCTCGGTGCGCTTGGCCAGGTCGTCCAGGTTCACGTCCTTGGCCAGGGGCTTGCCCTTGGTCTGTATCTCCAGGATCTTTTTCCGGGCCTCCTTGCCGGGAGGGCTGATGAATATGTGCCGGTCGAACCGTCCGGGCCTAAGAAGCGCCATGTCGACCATGTCGGGCCGGTTGGTGGCCGCAATGACCGTGACGCCCGTGAGCTCCACCAGGCCGTCCAACTCCGTCAGCAGCTGGCTGATGACCCGCTCGGTCACGTGCGAATCCGAGGAGCCGCCGGCGCGGGTGGGCGCGATGGAATCTATCTCGTCGAGGAAGATGACGCAGGGCGCGGCCTGGCGCGCCTTGCGGAATGTTTCCCGCACGGCCTTTTCGCTCTCGCCGACCCACTTGGACAGAAATTCAGGGCCCTTTATACTGATGAAGTTCGCCTCCGATTCCGTCGCCACGGCCTTGGCGAGCATCGTCTTCCCGGTCCCCGGCGGCCCGTGCAGGAGTATCCCGCGGGGCGGTTTTGCGTCCATGTGCGAAAAGAGCGGTCCGTACTTGAGGGGCCACTCGACCGTTTCGATCAGCTCCTGCCTGACCTCTTCCAGCCCTCCGATATCGGACCAGTGCACGTTGGGGCTCTCGACCAGGACCTCGCGCAGCGTGGAGGGGGACATCTCGCGGAAGGCGTCCAGAAAGTCGTTCCACTCGACCGATATCTTGTTGAGGATCTCGGCGGGGATCTCGGCCATCTGCAAATCGATGTCCGGAAGCAGCCGCCGCAGGCTCCGCATGGCCGCCTCCTTGGCGAGCGCCGCCAGATCCGCGCCGGCGTAGCCGTGGCTCATGTCGGCAAGCTTCGACAGGTCGACATCCTTGGACAGCGGCATGCCGCGGGTGTGTATCTGGAGTATCTCCAGCCGGCCGTTCCGGTCGGGGATGCCGATCTCGATCTCGCGGTCGAAGCGCCCCGGCCTTCTCAACGCCGGGTCCAGCGCGTTGGGGCGGTTGGTGGCGCCTATGACCACCACTTTCCCTCTCGACTCCAGCCCGTCCATGAGCGACAACAGCTGGGCGACGACCCTTCTTTCGACCTCGCCCGACACCTCGTCCCGCTTGGGGGCGATGCTGTCTATCTCGTCGATGAAGATGATGCTGGGGGCGTTGTCCTGGGCCCGCTTGAAAATCTCGCGCAGGTTCTCCTCTGATTGCCCGTAGTACTTGCTCATTATCTCCGGGCCGGAGAGGTTGGTGAAGTTGGCCGACGTCTCGCCGGCCACAGCCTTCGCAAGCAGGGTCTTCCCCGTTCCGGGCGGGCCGTGAAGGAGCACTCCCTTGGGCGCTTCAACACCCAGCCTCTCGAAGAGCTCCGGGTGCTTGAGCGGGAGCTCTATCATCTCCCGGACCTTGCGGACCTCGTTGCTGAGGCCGCCCAGGTCCTCGTAAGTCACCCTCGGGATGTTGACCATGACCTCCTTGGCGGGCTTGTCGCTGACCATTATCTGGGTCTGTACGCCTATGAGAAGCGCCTCCGCAGAAGGGGCCATGCTGACGATGACCAATTCGAGTTTCCGGCCCATGACGTTGAGCTCGACCGTGTCGCCGCGCATCACGACGCGCCCCTCGAGCACCTGCGACAGATACTCTTCGCCGCCCATTATCTTGAGCGGCTCGGTGGGCGCGAAGACCACCTTCTCCGCGTTCTTCGCCTGGATGCGGCTGACCCTGACCTTGTCGTCGATGCCGGCGCCTGCGTTTCTCCGCAGCGAGCCGTCCATCCGGATGGTCCGCAGCCCCACATCCTCTGGGTAGCCGGGCCAGCAAAGCGCCGCCGTCCTTTTCTTCCCCTCGACCATGACCACGTCGCCGGTCGAAATCATCAGCGTGTTGGCCTCACGCGGGTCAAGCCTGACAATTCCCCTGCCGGCGTCCCGCGGCTTTGCCTCGGCGACCTTGAGAGTCACGATACCATCCTGCTTTTCGCCTTCCTTTTTCATGTTGTCACACTCCTTGACATGCAATGATCAACGGTGGAAGGGTGGAAGGGTGGAAGGGTACAAGGGGACGAACGGACGATCCCGTCGTCCCCCTTCCACCCTTGTACCCTTTCCCCCTTGCACCCTTCCCTTGCACCCCTGTACCCTTTTTACCCCTCCACCCTTCGTCGCTTCCTCACTCCACCTTGACTTTCGTCCCCCTTCTTTCAACGGGGACCTTGGCGACCGTTATCTCCAGCACGCCGTTGTTGTACCTGGCGCGGGCGCTGTCGGGCACTATCCTCTTGTCGAGCGGGAGCTCCTTGAAGAACCTGCGGGACCCCTTCTCCACCTTGATGACCAGGAATTCGTCGCCCGTTTCCAGCTCGATATGGTCCTTCTCTATGCCCGGCATCTCGGCCGTGATGGTTATCTCGCTTTCGCCCTCGCAGATGTCCGTGAGCGGCTCGCGCACCCCGGGCATCGTCATGGCTTCCGGGCTGCAGGACCCGCCCTCACCTTCGTCCCCTTCACCCTGCGCCCTGAAACTTGCGCCTTCGTCCCGTGTTCCCTGCGCCACGTGCCCTGCGCCTTCGTCCCCCATTGGCAGCGCATTCCCTCCCCGCATCGCCTGCGGCCTCACGTTCCCGAAGGTCTGGACACGCGGCACCCCGTCCGGGCCGACCCGCATGCTCCAGCCGTATACGATCGGCCCGCCCTCTCCAGGGCTATGCAGCTCTCCGGAGGCGGCCTTTTCCATCATGGCGTCCATGTAGGCCCGCATCCTCCGG